>JGI24724J26744_10001762_pt1 | contig 14689 bp, 11 predicted proteins | sample Cruoilmetagenom7_FD_26744 | JGI IMG/M metagenome (IMG submission 26744)
GCAATTAAGAGCCTTCTGTCTATAGAAGGAATGTCTTCAGTTACCGTCAACGTATACCTCAGTATGAAAGGGTTGAAATGCTGCTTAATTTCAGCAACCTGTTTGTCGTTTGCCATAATAACATATTGCTGCGGGATCATATTAACAAACCTGCTCAAAAGAGCTGCTGCCAAACTGGCTTCCGTTAACTTACCTATTTCCCGTCCTTCCCCGGAAATGAAAATCCATTCATCCATAACAATAGATTTCAATCCTTTTCTCTTTATAGCTCCTACTACTTCACCCGTAGTTGCATCCTGCACACCGTAAGTTGCACTTATATCCAGGATCTGAGGTGTCTTCACAATCAGAAGCTCTTTTGACTGACTTTCATCTGAATAAACCCGAAAATCTTCTCTTAGTTTAAAAGGTTTCTGCCTTGAATAGAGGACAAGATTTCCTGTCTCATCATAAATTTGAAAAGCCTTCCCGAGCATAGTAAACATTTTTCTGCGAAACAAATACTGCCCGTGCAAAAATGCAGGGCTCAGCTCTTTCTCTGCCATAATCTATACCTCTTCCTTATGACTTATGACATTGCAGCCTCAGGGATTACCTTTACTTGAATTGAACCGTAATTTCTTTCTCAGGCTCAAATTTTATCCCTTCGATGCCTTTAAGGACTTCCTTCAAACCTTCAATACCTTCCGGTTTCTGCGCACTCAACTGCTTGAGCTTATCAGTGTCACTGATAAACTTCCCAAAATCGATATCCAGCAAAGTTATAGTGTTTCCGTCTACGTGGGCTGCGTTTGTCTTAATTATCTTACCGTTACAGTCAATCTTCACAACAAAATGCAGTCCTTTGAACATTTCTTTCATCATCTGCAACTGTGCTTCCTGCATCTCCTGCGGAATTTCCTGCGGCTCAGACGTCTCAGGCGCTTTGCTTCCATCCATCTTCTGCTCAGGCAGTATAATATTCAGAGCTGAAGAACCTGCGCCCCTGGAAAAACTAAACTTTATCGGTTCCTTTTCCTTCTGTTTCCCCTGCTCCATTGGTGACGAAATGCGGTTCCCCTGATTCTGGTCAATGACCACGCTGTTTATATCATCAAAAGCATATACAACCTTACAATACTTCATGTTTTCATCTTCGCTCTCTTGCATAGAGACAAACCTGACTCCATTTCCTAATTTACCTGCTCCTTTTTCGAATGTCTCTTTACTAAAAAGCTCCACAGGCTGCTTTTCACCTTCCTCGCCGGACATCCCGGATGCAAACCCCATCATCTGTTCCATTTGCACAAACACAGCCTTACCCATCCCAATGTCCTCAATAATTTCTCCCGAACCGTCCCTATTCACTTTCACCGTTGTCTCAACACTCACACAACCGGAGAAAAATACCCCAAAAAGAACCACAGATAAAATCAAAACAGTCTTTCTCATCTATTCTCCTCCCTGCTTTGCCAGCTGTGACTACAATACCTGTTCCTGAAACACCTTTTGCCAACATAGGGTATGTTATCAGCAAGTCATTCCTAAAGCAAGACTTTTGTGCTGACGTTATTTATTGACAATGTAGAATGCAAGAGGTAAAATTGCTGCATTAATCGGAGGGAAACCCAATGGATACAGAAAAAGTCATATTGCAAACAGATTTAGCCGATGTAAAACTCATGGCGAGAGGAAAGGTCCGAGACCTCTACGAACTAAACGAGAAACTCATTATCATTACAACAGACAGGATATCTGCCTTCGACTACATCCTCCCGGACGGGATCCCTTATAAAGGAAAAGTTCTGACAGCTCTTTCCGAATACTGGTTTAATCTCACAAAAGATATAATTCCGAACCATCTTATTACAACCGATGTCGGTTCATTTCCTGAAATCGTGAAGAGGCATGAGAAACAGCTCCGGGGCAGGAGCATGCTTGTAAGAAAAGTCGAACAATTCCCGGTAGAATGTGTTGTGCGCGGTTACCTCGCAGGCTCTGCATGGAAGGAATACAAAGAGAAAGGCTCTATCTCAGGCATCAAACTTCCCCCGGGTCTGGGAGAATCCGAAAAATTACCAGAACCCATCTTTACTCCTGCAACAAAAGCTGTTTCAGGGCATGACGTAAACATAACCGAGGATGAGCTCAGGAAAATCGTAGGAGGAAAAAACTGCTCGATTTTGAAGGAAAAAAGCCTCGAAATCTACTCCATGGCGCATGATTATGCCAAGCAAAGAGGGATTATCGTCTCCGATACAAAGATGGAATTCGGGATTTTTGACGGTGAACTCACTCTCATAGATGAGCTTCTCACTCCTGATTCATCCCGATTCTGGCCGCTGGAAGAGTATAAACCCGGCAACCCTCAGAAAAGTTTTGACAAACAGTATGTACGGGACTACCTCGAAGATATCGGCTGGGACAAAAATCCGCCTGCTCCAAACCTTCCTGCGGAAATTATCAGGAAAACCAGCGAGAAATATCTTGAAGCATACCGAAGGATTGCAGGCAAACCATTTCAATCCTGACTTCTAACTCCATTTATAGGTTCCTAAAACAGATTTTTCAGATAATTGTTGACTGTCCGCACAAGTTCCATATATAATACCGCCATATTTGAAAGGAGGCAGGAATAAGTGGAAAATAAAAACTGGGAAAAGTATCTGGAAACCATGTTGAAAATTCGTTTTTTCGAAGAGAAAGTGTTCGAGCTCCTTGCCCGTGACATCATAATAGGAGCATCGCACGTATACATCGGAGAAGAAGCTGTAGCTGTCGGAGCGTGCGCTGCCATTAAAGAAAACGATTATATAGCCAGCACACACCGCGGGCACGGACACTGCATTGCCAAGGGAGGGCAGCTGCCAGAAATGATGGCTGAATTGTGCGGCAGAGCTACGGGTTATTGCAAAGGCAAAGGCGGCTCCATGCATATAGCAGACGTAAAAACAGGGAACCTTGGAGCAACCGGTATCGTGGGTTCGAACATCCCTGTTGCCACAGGAGCAGGATTATCAATAAAACTGCGGAAGACAGACCAGGTTGTGTTGTGTTTTTTCGGTGACGGGGCATCAAATACAGGGGGGTTTCATGAATCACTTAACATGGCATCAGCCTGGAAATTGCCTGTGATATACATATGTGAAAATAACCTTTACGGGATGAGCAGTGCCGTAAAAAGAGTCTGTTCCGTAGAAGACATTGCTGTGCGAGGGACAGCTTACAATATACCTTCGGAAATTGTGGACGGAATGGATATTCTGCAGGTAAAGGAAACCGTCGGGAAAGCTGTCCGGACAGCACGGGAGGGTAAAGGTCCAACACTTGTTGAATGTAAAACGTACCGTTATTACGGTCACTCGCGGAGCGACCCCAAAGTTTACAGGACAAGAGAAGAAGAAGAAGGATGGAAAGAGAAAGACCCGATAGAACAGTTCAAGGAAAAGATCCTTGAAGCAAATGTGCTGAGCAGGGAAGAGATCAAAAAGCTTGAAGAAAGTATAGGGAAACAAGTGGATGAAGCCACGGAATATGCTTTGAACAGCCCATTCCCTTCCCCGGATACGCTGACTGATGATGTGTATGCAGAGTCCGAAGCGGGTTCAATGAATTGAACCCTGCAAAAAATCAAGAAAGCCTCATAAATGAGGCAACTACATCTCAGGAACCTGCTGTAGTTGCTCAATTTATCGAGCTAAAAGTTTTATGCTTTCCTATACCATGAAAAAATCGGAGGTTTAAATATGCGTGAGATACATTACCGCCAGGCGCTCAGCGAGGCACTCGTTGAGGAGATGGAAAGAGATGAAAGAGTATTCATCATTGGAGAAGACATAGGGCTGTACGGCGGGGCATACGGTGTAACAAAAGAATCTTATGAAAAATTCGGAGAAGAACGGGTGAGAGATACCGCTATATCGGAAGCAGCAATTGCCGGAGCGGCAGCCGGAGCGGCAATGACCGGCATGAGACCCGTAGCCGAAATAATGTATATTGACTTCAGCACGATTGCCATGGACCAAATAATCAATATAGTAGCTAAGAATCGCTACATGTTCGGCGGTAAGACTGCTGTCCCCCTCGTCATGAGAACCGAGGGAGGAACAGGACGCGGAATAGCCGCACATCACTCACAGAGTCTTGAAGCCTGGTATGCCCACATACCCGGGCTTTATGTGGTAATGCCGTCAACCCCATACGATGCAAAGGGTCTGCTAAAAAGCTCTATACGAAATGACAATCCGGTTATTTTTATCGAGCACAAGATGCTCTACGGGACAAAAGGACCTGTGCCTGAGAAAGAATATACAATCCCTCTCGGAAGCGCTGAAGTGAAACGGGAAGGGAAAGATATCACTATTATTACTTACTCGCGTATGGTGCTGCTTGCTCTTTCTGCTGCAGATGAGTTAGCCCTGGAAGGAATTGAGTGTGAGGTAATCGATCTACGCACTTTGAAACCGCTTGATATGGGAACAGTTCTCGAATCTGTAAAAAAAACCGGGAAAGCAGTTGTCGTTTCAGAAGCTTGCAAAACAGGCGGGGTGGCGGGTGAAGTCGCATCTCAAATAATGGAAATGGGATTTGATTACCTGGACGCCCCTGTTCTCAGGGTAGCAGGAGCTGATGTCCCGATACCCATGAGCCCTACACTTGAAGAAGTAGCGGTTCCGCAAGTTGCAGATATTGTTAGAACCGTCAAAAAAACAGTGGACGGTAATTAGTAACCAGAACGTCTTTTCTTGCAGCGATTCGATCTATTGAACCCGTTTTTAGGGTTCCGAACTGAATTTAAGGAGGATAATTCAATGGCAACAGAAGTGATAATGCCAAAGCTCGGGCAGACAATGGAAGAAGGTAAAATTGAAAAGTGGGCGAAAAAAGAAGGTGAAAAAGTAGAAAAAGGCGATGTTTTACTTGAGATTACAACTGATAAAGCAACTTTAGAAGTGGAATCTTATGGATCGGGAGTTCTGCGAAAGATAATTGTTCCGGCGGGAGAAACTGTGCCTGTCAAAACACTTATCGGTTTTATTGCAGAAGAAAACGAAGAGCTGCCTGAGATAAAACCTCCGGCTGCCGGGGAACCGGAAACAGCTGGAAATATCTCTGAGCAAGATAAAACGGAGCCAGGGATAGACACAGCTGTGAAAAGTGAAACTCCTGCATATGACGGGACGGAACCAAAAAACGACATCAAAATTAAAGCATCACCGCTTGCAAAGAAACTTGCTAAAGATAAGGGAATTGATTTAAGCAAGGTTAAAGGAACAGGTCCGGGAGGAAGGATTACAAAGGAAGATATCCTTTCCACTGCCCCAACCGCAGAAGAATCAGCAGAGCTCAGTCCGATGAGGAAAGCAATCGCGAAAAAAATGTCCCAGAGCAAAAGAGAAATCCCTCATTATTATNTGACAATCGAAGCTGATATGACAGGGGCTTCAAAGAAACGCGAGAGTTTGTCCGGTGAAGTGTCCTACACCCACATTATAATAAAAGCCGTGGCGGAAGCACTGAGCGAGTTCCCGCAGCTGAATGCAAGCTGGCAGGAGAACGGAATCAAATCCTCCCCCGATATAAATATCGGCATTGCTGTCGGTCTTGAAGACGGGATAATTACCCCTGTCCTCCGAAACGCGGATAAGAAAACGCTTCAGGAAATATCTTCTGAAGTCAAGCAGCTTGTAGCAAAAACGAAAGAAAAGAAACTTACTGTGGAAGAATATTCGGGAGCAACCCTTACTATTTCGAACCTGGGCATGTTCGGAATAGGGACTTTTCTTCCTATAATAGTCCCGCCTCAAGCCTGCATACTGGGTATAGGCGCAATACAGGAGAAGTGCGTAGCAGTTGACGGAAAAGTGGAAATCAGACCTGTTATGATGATCAGTCTCTCTGCAGACCACAGAGTTGTCGATGGGATTGCCACAGCACAATTCTTGAAAAAGTTGACCGATATCCTTGAAAACCCAGATTTTAAATAGTCCCATATTCTCGTTTCTGATATTTTTCCTGCTTGTATCCCTGACAGCAGCCAGCGGCGAAGTCCCCGTAGATTTCGAAGCTGATAGACTGGACTACAACGATGAGCAAGGAATAATTGAAGGATGGGGAAATGCCCGTCTGGCTTATGAAGAAACAAATCTTAAAGCCGATTATATATGGTTTAGCTTTAAATCGCGGGACATGATTGCGAGAGGTAATGTAGTTTTACATGAAAATCTAAAAGAAATACACGCAGAGGAAATAGAATATAACCTTGCAAGCGAACTCACAACAGCCCTGAAAGTTACCTGTTTTGAAAAACCATGGTATATAAAAGCAGATAAATTCACAAAAATCTCTGCTGATGAGTATCTGGCTGAAGGAGCAGAATTTACAACCTGCAACCTGCCGTCGCCCCATTACAGATTCACTGCAAAACGAACCAGAATCTGTCCCGGAATCCGCTTATTGACACACCACGCTCTTTTTTACGCGGGAAAAGTTCCTCTGATGTATCTTCCGCTTTACAAGAGGTCATTAAAGGATACGCCATCGGGATTTGTCATGCGCCCGGGTTATAGTTCAGAAAAGGGAGCCTTTGCTCTTTCACACTATAACTGGCACTTTTCAGAGAAGCTGCACGGCAGGTGGTACCTTGATTTCTTTGACAACACGGGATGGGGTAAAGGTTTGGATATAAACTTTTCCACAGGACCGGGTTCAGGCTACTTTTACGGCTATCATATTGACGAGAGAGAAGCTGCCGGAGAGGAATTGCCAACGGAAAGATGGAAACTGCATTTTCGGCACCGGCAGAAAATAACAGAGAATATAAGAGAAATAATAAGGATTGATAAACTGAGCGATGAAGATTTCAATGAAGACTATCTGAACGATGAAGTCCTTCGCTTCCTGAACAGGTCCGAACTTGAAAAACATCGCCCGGAAGGTTCTCTCTCCGTAACAATGACTAAACCAGGCTACACTTCAAGTATCTACTTAAGAAAACGTGTAAACAGCTTTCTGGAAGTCACAGAGAAACTGCCGCAGGTTTCTCTTGACTTAGTTGAGAGTAATATCCCACGGACATCTTTCTACTATGACTTTGACACCGACTTCTCTTACCTCCGCGTTTCTCCGGAAGGAGAAAAAGTAATCCAGATGGAAGCTCATCCCCAGCTGTCACACAGAACTTCTATCGGCTGGCTGAAACTGAAACCAACCGTCAGAGCTGACGGATTCTGGTACAGTGAAAATGAGCTGGAGGAAGAAAACATCTCACAGGGAAGCTATAGAGCCAGTTGTGCAATGACCATGGCAAACGGCATATGGAAAATATTCGATACCCCCGGAGGACAGGAAATAAAAAAAGTACGGCATCTGATTCTGCCGAAGGTAACCTGCTACTATAAACCCGAGCCGCCTGAAGAAAGGGAAAATATATACAGTTTCTGCGACCGGATAGGCAACGAAGAAGAACTGATAAAGGTAGAACTGTACAACAGTATAGAAGGAAAAACAGAGTCAGGGAAGAAAGTCAAGCTGTTTGACCTGGACATGTATTCCTTCTACAACAGGTTAAACGAGGAAGAACCGTGGCAGAACATACATGCCGATCTGAAGATCAAGTCCATACGCAATGTTTCCTTGAGAACTCTTGCAAGCTATAACCCATACATAGAAAAGTTCGAATCTCTTGACAGCGACATGGAGGTTACAGGGAGAAAATGGAAATTCTCAGCGGGAACAAGATTCTACGAACCGGGCGGGGAAAAGAACACTTTTGACGTGATAGGAAAAGTCTCCGGGAATTTAGGAGCCAAATGGAAAATAGACCTGCAGAGCCGCTATGATTTAAACGGGGAGGATTTCAAAGTCCGCCGTGTTACCCTGTACCGCGACCTTCACTGCTGGGAAGCACAGCTTTTCTGGCAGGAAGAAAAAAACGGTGAAGAAGAAGAATCAACAATATTCCTGGCTTTCCGCATAAAGGGAGTAGGAGCAGGAATAAAAACCCCGTTTCAATAAAATTGCACAATTAAAGGCATTGAAATCGGCAATTGGATATGTTACCATTTGAATGTCGCTGAATACAACTAGTGTAACATCAAGTTAACAAGTTAGGGTAGTTGTCCAATTTATTGGGTTTCTCCCCCAGCCTGCTTGATAAATCAAGCAACTACAATTTAGTTGACACGACACTAATTGTATCCTAATACCATGGGAATTTCATGATACAAAGGGTTTTCTGTTACATTTTAGATAAAATTTTTCACTGTATAGTCGTTCTCCTTTACGGTGCCCGCCCTTCAGAGCCGAAAACGCAGAAAGTAATGCGGTGGGTCCTGATGCTATTCATAATCATTGGCATCCTGCTTCTTTTTTCAATTATCAAGTAAGAGGTAATTAAAATGCCCGAAAATAACAATGAAAAAAGAGTGGAAAAACTATACGACAGAGCATTATATTCCATAGAAACGGGACAGTATGATTATGCAATTACGCTTTTAAAAAACGCTCTCTCAATCAATCCAAACTTCACAAAAGCCCAGGAAGGAATCAGACTCGCCAAAACAAGGCAGTTACAAAACTCCAGTTTATTTGTCCAAAAACTGAAAACCATACTATTTTTAATCCAGGTGTTTTTCTGCGAATCCTTTAAGAAATACGAAAAGGCTCTTGACAAATATGAAACCCTTTTTGCCCTTACCCCCCCGCCATCACAGATGTTACCAAACCTGGGAGATGTATACATGGCAAACGGGATGGCGGAAAATGCAGCACTAGCTTATAAGGCAGTGCTGCAGACTGACAGCAACAATATACACGTTCTCAGGCAGCTCGGCAAAATATATCTAAACCAGGGCAAAATGGCTGAAGCAAAACCGATTTACAAACACCTTTCATCTCTTGCACCCAATAACGGAATAGTAGTTAAAGAAGTGAAAGATGCCTATGCATTGATGACCATTGACAAAGGAGGCTGGGAAGATGAAGTATCTTTCAGAAAGAAACTGAAGGGAGAAACTTCTGATGAAGAACCCGTAACGGAGCAAACAGAAATCCCACCTTCGGAATTTCCGAGTGAGCAGGCAAGATTACTGAGAAAAAGGCTTGAAAAAGATTCAGGCAACACAGTCACCCGAAAAGAACTGGCAAACCTTCTTCTTAAAAACAAACGTTTTGACGAAGCTATTTCTGAATACAGAAAAATAGCAAATAGTGAACCGGACGACGTTACTGTTATTAAAACACTCGCCGACTTATACAAGAGACAGGGTAATATCGAAAAAGTAATCAAGGAATATGAAAAGCTGAATAACCTTTCTCCCGATGAACCGGACATTCTGAATACACTCGGTGCACTTTACAATGAACAGGATGCCCCTGAAAAAGCAATCGAAGTTTACAGGAAGATAATTGAACTCAATCCCGATAACCCGGACTCGCACGAAGCCTTGGGCAAACTTTACGAACATACAAGATATTTTGACAAAGCAATTGATGAATATGAGAAAGTAGTCAATTTAGACCCTGAAAGAATAAGAATTGAGGAAAATATCGGCAATCTTTATCTCAGAGACGGTAAATCCCGGAAAGCTATTGAAAAGTTTGAAAAGGTCGTAACAGCGGATAAGACAAATATGCCCATGCGCAAAGTACTTGGGGACCTGTACATGAAAGGAAATCAAATTGCCGAAGCAGAAAAGCTATACAAGGAAATCCTGGAAAATGATCCCGGAGAGGAATCTGCAAAAGCAAGGTTGCAGGAAATTGAAACCGTTCAACTTGATAGAAAAATAAAACAAATAGATGAACAAATCGCGGAATACGAAAAACTCATCGATTCGGAAGAAAACAGTCTAGAAGTGAAGGAGAAACTCAAGGAAGCAAAACTTGAAATGACCGACCTTTCCATTCTTGCTGCTAAAGACAGAATCAAGGTGGATCCCGACAATCTGAAACTGCATTACCAACTCGGCATGCTTTACAGGGAAAAAGGTGATATTGACAATGCTCTGCAGGAATTGCAATTATCCGTGAATGATAAAGACAAAGGTGCAGAGAGCCTGCACATGATAGGTCTATGCTTTGAAGAGAAAAACATGCTGGATATTGCAGTAAGACAGCTCGAGAAAGCGGAACCCAGCCTGCCCGTTATGGATGATAAGAAAAAAGCCATACTTTACGACCTTGGCAGGGTATACGAAAAGATGGGCCAGCCTCAAAAGGCTCTGAATAAATATAAAGAGATTTACGAAACAGACATCAGCTACAAGGATGTCTCAACAAAGATAGAACAAGCCTACCAAAAAAAATAGTTTTCCTCGCAGGAGGTGAGAAATCATGAGAGGACTCGCAGTGCTGTCGCTGGCATTCGGGATTATCGGAGTTGTTTTCTGCTGGTTCGGTGCCGGGATTATTCCAGCTGTTCTTGCACTAATCCTGGGGTTAACCGCATGCTTTAACAGAATAGCAAGAGCTATTGCCGTCACGGGACTAATCCTGGGAATAATAGGTGTAGTTATAGCCGGTGGTGTGCTCTACACACTGAACTCCTTCAGCAAGAATCCGGAGATAATCTGGACTTCGGGGTTGGAAAAAATGGAAGACTTTGTTGAAAATGGCAAGTTCCTGGAGCAGTATTCGGAAGATGTGATAAAAATGGCAACTGAAAATGCAGAAGTCCCGCGTATACTGGTAGTTATAAAACCAAGAAGCTACATGGAGTTAGTAATCAATGAACTGATGGAACATCCTGAAATGTACCCAAAAGAAGCTGACAAACTGGAAATGTTAAAAGGATAATATTATGCAAGCAGCGGTGTTAGAAAAAGTAGGAAAGTTATCAGTAAAAGAGGTGGAAATACCAAAGTGTCCTTCAGACGGGATTCTCATGAAAATAGAGGCCTGTGCAATATGCGCTACCGACGTAAAAGTATACCGCTATGGGCACAAGCTAATAAAACCACCGCGAATAACCGGTCATGAACTGTCGGGCACTATTATCGAAACCGGTGGAGAAGTAAAAGGATACCGGAAAGGCGATAGAGTGACTGTTGCCCCGGCAGTCCCCTGCGGAGAATGTTTCTATTGCCGAAGGGGGATCCAGGCAATGTGTGCCGACCTCACTGCCATCGGCTACCATTATGACGGCGGTTTTGCCGGGTATATGGTCGTTCCCTCCAGAGCAGTCAGGAATGATTGTGTAAATGTTTTGCCGGATAACGTATCTTTTGAAGAAGCAGCACTCACCGAGCCGTTGGCTGCGGTACTCAACTGCCAGGAAATATCCGGCGTTGGTCTGGGGAATACTGTAGTAATCATCGGAGCAGGACCTCTGGGCTGTCTGCATGCATGGATAGGCAGAGCCCGGGGAGCAGCAAAGATAATCATGACGGAGTTATCTCCCAAGCGTTTAGAACTTTCCAAAATTGCAGAGGCAGATATATACATTGACGCATCGCGGGAGGACCCCGTAAAGCGGGTTCTTCAGGAAACGGGAGGACGAGGTGCAGATGTAGTTATTACAGCATGCTCTTCAGGAAAAGCCCAGGAACAAGCGCTGGAAATGGTTTGTGCATGCGGGAAAATAAACTTTTTCGGAAGTCTGCCAAAAGGGAAATCCGTTATCAATTTTGACAGCAACCTCGTCCACTATAAGCAATGCTGTGTCCTGGGCTCGCATGGATCTGCCCCCAGGGAAAACAAGTTATCTCTGGAATTAATTTCAAAAGGGCTGGTCAAAATACAAAATCTGATAACACATCGTCTGCCGCTTGCGGAATTGTTGAACGGGATTACTATCATGGAAGAAGGAAAAGGACTCAAGATAATCATTTCTCCCGTGAAATAGTCCCTGCAGAATGAACGCGCAAGTCACAACCCCTCAGAGCATTCCCGCAGGGTCAACATCCACAGCCACATTTACTCCCCTGAACATCCTGCTCTTATCCATTTCCTCTCGCATTGAAGATAAAACCTCGTGTATCCGGCTGATGTTCTTTGTCTTCAGAGTTAACTGCCAGCGGTATTTTTTCTTTATTCTTGAAAGCGGTGCAGAAACAGGTCCAAGAATGTCAACNCGCCCGCGCACCGTTTTCCCCTTCCCTATCACACCTTCAAGAATGCTGTTTAGAGCAGATGCCGCAAGCTCAACTTTATCCTGTTTGCCGCCGCTCACAGTCAGAGCAGCAAAATGGGTAAACGGCGGATAGAGAAGTCCTCTCCTGAATTCCAGCTCCTGCCTATAAAAACTTTCGTAGTCATGCCCCTTTGCAGCAACTATTGCATAATGGTCGGGATTATACGTCTGAATAATGACTTTCCCGGGCGCAGAGCCTCTCCCAGCTCTTCCCGCAACCTGTGTGAGAAGCTGAAAAGTACGTTCCGATGAGCGAAAATCAGGGAAATTAAGGGAGGTATCCGCCGAGATTACCCCGACAAGAGTAACCTCGGGAAAATCCAGGCCCTTTGCAATCATCTGAGTCCCAACCAATATATCAACCGTTTTCTGTTTGAAAGCTTTGAATATCCTGACATGCGAATCCCTTGTCACAGTCGTATCGGAATCCATACGCTGAACACGCGCAGAAGGGAAAAGTTTTTTGACCTCCTTCTCCACTTGTTGAGTACCGATACCAAACCGGCGGATGTACCCTTTCCCGCACACAGGACAGATCTTTACAGGTTTCTCCTCATAATTGCAGTAGTGGCAGATAAGCCTGTCAGAACCTGCATGATAGGTAAGCGATACACTGCAATTTTTGCATCTCAGGACATGTCCGCAGTCTCTACACAGGCAAAAACTTGAAAAACCACGCCTGTTCAAGAAAAGGATTCCCTGTTCACCTCTTTCAAACATTCCCTCAAGTTCCTGCCTGAGATAATTTGAAAGAATATGCGATTTCTCACCTCTCATATCTACAATCCCGACTTCAGGCAGCATCTTATTCTCTACCCTTTTCGAGAGTTCCATTAACCCATAGTGCCCGCATTCAGCATTGTAGTAAGATTCAAGCGACGGGGTCGCGCTTGCAAGCAATACCGGCGCCCTGCTGATTTTTCCCCGCATGATAGCCACATCACGGGCATGGTACCTGGGAGAATCCATCTGCTTATAAGAATTTTCATGCTCCTCATCCAGGATAATCAGCCCCAAATCTTTCACGGGAGAAAAAACAGCGGAACGGGGCCCAATTACAATACTCACTTTTCCCGTTTTCACCATTTCCCATGTATGGTAACGCTGAGCATTGGTCAAACCGCTATGCATAATGGCTGCCTTTTCACCGAATCTTGATTCAAACCGTTCTCTCATCTGCGGGGTAATCGAGATTTCAGGAACAAGCATAATAGCCTGTCTGCCCTGTTCCAGAACGCATGTAATAGCCTGCAGATAGATCTCAGTTTTGCCGCTCGCAGTTATGCCGTGAAGGAGAAACACGCCACTTTTCTCCCCCTCGATAGATTCCCGCAACAATTTCAAGACATCTGCCTGTGCCGGGTTCAGCTCAAGGGGGAAACTTCTCTCAAATTCATCCCCGCTCCGCAAAAACTCGCGGGGAGCTCTCACGCGGATTTTCCTCACAGAGGAAGGTAACGCAGCTTTTAGGACCTCTCCCCATGGACAAGAATAGTACTCGGAAAGCCATTTTGTCAATTTCAACATCTTCCTGTCAAAACTCGGGGAAACATCAAGAACAGACTCAAGCGGTTTTATGTTTGGGACAGTTGTCTCTTCACTAAACCCGACAATATACCCCAGAGTTTTCTTCCTTCTGAAAGGGACAAGGACCCTTTTCCCGAGACCGGCTTCATGCCGAATATCTTCCGGTATCGAGTAGTGGAAAACTTTGTCTATCGAAAGCCCAACTGCTACAACAGCATATTTCATTTGCTTCCAGGGGTATGTTAAAGAATAGGGTTTACTGTTCAGAGTTCCGGATTCAGACTTTTGTCCGCGGGCACGAAGTCTTGCTGTTCTCAAACTAACTTGCTACTTAACTTCCTCACCAAGTTCCACATTCCAGTATGCAACGTCGAGGAAATGTTTCCAGCTTTCATGCATATGAGAACGAAACCTGATAAGGACAAACGTCTGCCAGATTGGCTTGCGGGGCTTCCGGATGAGTTTCATCCCCGATTCATTCAACGACCTCCCGCCCTTCCGCGTATTACAGGGGAGACATGAGCATACGATATTATCCCACGTGGTCTTCCCCCCCCGCGCCAATGGCACAACGTGATCAAGATTTAAGTTCTTGGAATCAAACTTCTTCCCGCAATACTGACATCTGTTTCCGTCTCTCTCATAGATATTTTTGCGCGTGAACTTGACTTCCCGCCGGGGCAAACGTTCATAGAAGAGAAGGAGAATAACACGAGGTATCTTTATCTTAAAAGAAACCGTGTCTACGGATTCCTCTTCAGGTGCATTTATGGAGAAATCCTTCCAATCCTCAAAGGCGAACGTGTTAAAACTTCCTCCGGTCTCCGTTACCACCTGCGCATGCCCTTCGTAAAGGAGACAGAAAGCTCTTCTTACAGTACAGATATTGACTGCCTGCCATAACCTGTTCAAGACTAATACATTCGTATTGAGCATAAACTTATATATACACCGAAGTTCTCGGTAATAGCAAGAAAATTCGCTGTTCCGTTACCTCTCTCTTTCGGGTTCGATAAACATGTTCCTGACAGGATCAGAAATCGAATAGAT
>JGI24724J26744_10001775_pt1 | contig 14632 bp, 16 predicted proteins | sample Cruoilmetagenom7_FD_26744 | JGI IMG/M metagenome (IMG submission 26744)
GGCGGACAGGCTGACTGGGATACCTTTGAAATAGGTGCCGCTCCATTCATTCGTATCCATCACGCCGGGTGTATCGGACGTAATATCAATGGAGTTGATGCGAATGTGGCCTTTGGTGCTGTCTGTCAGCAGGGTGATAACGGCGGTGCCAGGTAGGTCGAAGTAATCCAGGATATGTTCCCGAACATCATCAGGCCGCCGACGGGCGAAGATGCGCATCACATCCACATTTTTCTCCCAGACATCCATCGAATTTCCCATGATATTCAGCGGCGGATATGCTCCGGCATATCTGGATTGATGGCGGCCTGCATCTCATCGATGGTGCTGATGACGCGCTGCGATGTGAATGAGGTATTCAGGTGATCGGCGAAGCGGTTGATGAACTGCCTGCGGAATTCTGAATTCCCTGTGAGCGAGCGGAATAAAAAGGCGCTTTTTGCTTGTAGTAACTGGTTATCCTGAAAAGATTCGGACCAACCACCATATCCGAATCCGAAAGTATTATCAAGGTCAAATAAAATCCATCGCCAGCGCCCGTCCTGGCCGTAAGGGGCGTCTGGTTGGTATGTGTCAGTTTTGTAGCGCCAGAACTTGATATTATCAAAAGGCCAGTTCTTATTGCCGGCATAGATCTCAGAGATCTGGTAGTCGATGAAATTATCGATGTCCATTTGGGTGGATATATAGTTGTAATGTTCCGGGTCTTGGATACCATTTTCGTGAATATAATCCAGCATGGCTTGATAATGGGCTTCATCACCTGTTTCACCTTCGACGAGCAAGCCATTGTTTTCCAGGATGACAGTTTGGTGTGGATCAATTTGATAATGGGCTGCCAGGTAATATGCGTCCAAGCGCTCTCGCAGGTTGTATATGCCCCAATACTCGCCGTTGAGGAAAACGATAACCGGGTGGTAAGCCAGGGAGTCCACAGTGGTGTGGCTGACCAGGGCTTGCGTTATGGCGTCGCGAAATATGGGCAAGTTCCAGTTATTGCCCGAATTACGCAGTACTAGGGTTTTGAAATCTGAGATGGTATTACTCTGAACAGAATCGCGCAAATCGGGGAATAATTCGTAATCGAAATTATCCATTTCACCATACCAGTCATCTGCATACAACCGCAAAGATTTTTGAGGATATGTGCTTGTCGTGGCACCGTGGATCCGTACACCACCATCCTGGGCGAGGAAACGTCTGCCGGAGAGGTTAAAAAACTCGATATGCATCGGCCTTTCCCACTGACTGCCGCTTTCCCAATAATTTGCTGAAAAGTTCCTTATTTGTTGGCCATATGACTCGTCATACACGCGGCCTATGACGTAGATACCCTGGTCATAATCAAAGAAATGCTCTGGATCAACATTGATGGACACGATTGGCAGGTTGTAGCGTTTGGCCATACTCTGATCCACAAAGTAGGTGTGCGTTACTGCTGCGCTGTGTGCGCCGTCCGGGTGAAAGGCTTTGGCGCGCACCACTGCAGCCTTGAACACTTCACCAATTGGTTCTTTCCATTGAGGTGAAGTGGTGCTAATGGCAGAGACCTTATTGGGCTGGCCAGCGCGACTGCTGATTTGCAGCGGTTGGTTGTAAAGCGGCGAATCCTGGGTGGGTTCAGAGCCGTCCAGTGTGTAATGGATAGAGGCCTGTGGGTCCTGTGATGAAAGTGCCAACCTGAAATCCACCTCGTAGAACCCGCCGATATGTGAGAAGGAGGGCGCGTCCAGAGTATTGAATACCGGCAGAGTGAACGGAACCCGCTCGGAGATATTCTCCCAGAACGGGCGGATGGATGCGTAGCCGTCCGTTGGCTGGCGCGGGATGGGGTTATCGCGGAGGTCCACCTCAGCTCGTGTGCCAAAGATCGGATTATCCTGAAGGATACCATCAGCCATCAGCTCGGCCAGCAGTGAGATATCCGTGACAGCGCAGTCGCGGATATTCAATCGGCTGAGGTTGGGAAAGCTATGCAGCAACGAGATCTTGTTTTCCAGAGGGATACCGTGCAGATTAAGTTCGCGAAGGTTCGTCAACTTACTGAGTGGGGATAGGTCTGCGATGGGATTGTCTCGCAAATTGAGGGATTCCAGTTTGGTCAGAGTTGTGAGGGGTGTGATGTCATTTATAGCGTTCCCACGCAAGTCTAGATCGCGTAGGTGTATCAGCTCGGCCAGCAGTGAGATATCCGTGACAGCGCAGTCGCGGATATTCAATCGGCTGAGGTTGGGAAAGCTATGCAGCAACGAGATCTTGTTTTCCAGAGAGATACCGTGCAGATTAAGTTCACCCAGGCGCGTTAGCTTGCTGAGCGGGGATAGGTCTTTGATGGGATTGTCCCGCAGATTGAGGGATTCCAGATTGGTCAGAGTTGCGAGTGGTGTGATATCACTGATAGGGTTTCCGCGTAAGTCTAGATCCGTCAGACGCGTCAATTGGCTGATCTGGGTGATTTCAGTGATGTGGTTATCACGCAGATTGAGGGAGGCCAGGTTGCGCAGATGCTGGATGCCTTCTAAATCGGTAATCTCATAACCGGAGGCGTACAGTTTGGCGATGGTCAGCAGCTTATGCTGGAGGATGACACCGTCGGGCTGGTTAAGGTTATCGCGCACAGCAGCTTCCAAATGGGAGTCCTGAAACTGGACCGGCGGGTCAGCGGCATATACCAGTGGTATAAGGAGCAGCAAAGCGGCTGCCCAGGCGATGATAGTTTTGGAGTTACGTATGGTAAACACTTTGGGGAGGAATGAGGAGATGAAGATGATGGCGCTCAGTCCCAGGAATTCGGCGGTCATGGCGAAGCCCACCAGAACTTTACGGGTAAGATCAGCGCGGTGCCAGTCCAGTGCGGGCATCAGCACGATGCTTTGGGTGCTCTCAAAGGGCGCGTACAGGTTGAGGAAGTGTTCCTGCCCGTCCCACAAAATGCGGGCATTACCCTGCTGCGGTCCGACCTTGAACAAGATCTCAATGCCGGCCTGCATCAGGCGTGCGAAGCTGATTTTGGCCTCCGGGTCGCCTGTCCAGGTGATAGTGTCGCTGCCGGAATCCATATGCCAACTGCCTTGCAGGTCCATTATAGAAGGTGGGACCCCGAGCTTTTCGCCGCCAGGCAGTTCAATACGATGTATAGAGATGACAGCCAGATTCCCTCCGCCTGATGGGGGATGCGGCATGATCTCCAGCAAGTGGTGTTCAGGAAAGTTCAAAGGCTGGAAGATGAACAGCAGGAGAGCGGCAGCAGCTAGCGCGCTCAGTGCGGCTGTTTTCAAGGCTGCCTTAGGCTGGATTTCGCAGGTGATCCTGGGCAGCAGCTCATGGAAAATATATACGGAGATCAGGCCGGTGGCGACCATAGCGGCGCCCAGTATGGTTATTTTATCCGGGCGCAGTGCCAGAAAGAATTTAGTAAAGCGCGTGACCAGCGCGTAAGCCCAGCAGACAGTGAAGAAAGCAGTGGCTGCCCAGCGCGCTGTCCTGGAACTGATCCATCTCATGATCCCTCCACTGGGGGATGGGTCAGGACGTGGAGATTGTTCTGGCCTGTGTGAATGCGGCATTAATAGCTCCAGGAGGGTCGCACCAATTCAGGTCGCGAGATCTCGATGCCCTGGGTGAATTTACTGTTGGCGATAAAGCGCAAGCACTGCGTTTGCACCAGCTCGCGCAGCCAGTGAGGTTGACTTTTGTTGCATTTGATCTCCAAGATGATAACGCCGCGCTGGTGCGCGTGGAAGATCGGCGCAAGCGGGAAAAGAGTTGTAGATTTCGCGCTTTGCACCTGGTGGTCGAAGGTGATACGCAGCCCCTGCTGTATGCGTGCGCTGAACCCTTCCCGGCGGTATTCGACCAGGACAAGCGGAACCAGGGTCTTCAGACGTACGTAGCGTTCAAATTCAANCAGCAGCGGATCGTCCAGCGCTGGCCAGTGGTTNCTCTGCATGAACCTNTGATAATAAGCGGGGGAGATGAAGGTGCCGTGTTTCTCCATGGACATACCTTTTCGGGCTTTCATCTCCACACGGATATCCGGATTTTCCTGCAAGCTGCGTGCGTAAGTGCGGATGCGGAGCTTAGTGCGGTCGCAATCACCGTTCACCTTTTCCTGATAAGCCCGCAGATCAGCAGAATCAAAATACAGGCTGCGCACCAGATAGCGTCCCTGCGGTGCGCTGCTTGTAAATGTATCTGGCCGCATGAACGGGCGGATGGCAGCCCGCACCTGGTGGTACTGCTGGGGATAAAGGCGGTATTTGTATTCAAAACGCCAATTNCCGTTGTCTGGTATATCAGGAAGTAAAGGCACAGTATCTCTCTTCGGGAGGGGATACTACAGCGGCAGGGCCAGCTGGGGCGCCAGCAGGGAAACCTCGGCCACGCCCGGCAGGGCTTTCAGTTCAGTAATGAGTGTTTCTGCGCTCTGGCTGGAGAGTTCCGACAGGTGCAGCTCGTACACTAATTCCCAATGTGCGTCCTGAACCTCATACGAACGTAGACGCGCGTCAACGCTGTGGCGCTGGATAGTTTCGCGGGAGGCGTCGCTCTGGAAGGGTGTCTGCCCGGAGAGCACAAGCACGAAATCGGTGTTGGGAGAGTGTCCATAGCGCACAAAATACAGCGTCACCACNAGCAGCATGATAATGAACGAGGAGACTACCACCACGCCCCAGTTGTAGGTACCGGCACCGAGGCCAATGGCGATGACCCAAAACAGGAAAACCATATCGCGGGTGTCNTTGATGGCGGTGCGGAAGCGCACGATGGACAGCGAGCCGATCAAACCGAGAGAGAGCACAAGGTCACCGCGGATATAGAGCATAACCACCGAGACGATGGGTGCCAACAGCACAAGTGCGGCCATGAAGGTGTGTTCGTAGTTGAGGCCGCGGTGGGTGTGTTTGTACAGTCGTGAGACGAGCAACCCCATGATGGCGGCCAGCACCAGCGAAATAAGCGTGTCCTGAAGGTCCGGGCCACTAAGAATAAATTGGTTCAAGAATTCCATGTAATTACCATCCTTTATTGAAAAAATAAACCTTTGATGAGATAGACATATCAGTATTTATAGAATTATAAATGAATAAATATGAGTTTATCGATTATTAAAAGAGATATATTATGTGCGTGCAATATACTGGTCAACCAGGAAGAAAAAGATTATATAACAACTTTTCTGTAAAATCGATCACAGATCCTTTTTTATTAGCTAATATTCTAACCTGTCTCCATTCTCAAATATAATCTATCATTTTCCCACTCTTTACTAACTTCCATCAGGATTGCGGAAATCAACCGCAAGCTCGATTTCTCATTGGAAAACACTCGCAAAAAACGGATGAGCCGCTTGATCTCCTGGCTGAGTCGCTCTTTTTCAAACTTTAAAAAGTGTTCAATAAACAATCTCATTACACGTTCTCACGCTGCCGTGTGCTATATGGCCTTAATGTATGACTTTAATGTTTTGTAAGTTATTCAATCACACTTTTAAAGTGAATCAACATCTTCGGTAATCCCAATCTCTATACCAAACGTCTTTTTCTCTAGAGGCTCTATGGATATTGTTTCATTCTTTTCAATCGCAATTTTTCTTCCCTCTGCGTATGCCGTCGCAGGAGAGAATCCACAGACATATTCTTTGCTCCTCATCATCTTCCACTGCAAAAATACAGGTAATTGTCGAGTATCATATTTCAGGTATACGCCCATACCCTTTTTGCCTAGTTGAGGATTAAACAAACAAACACATGCTTGCCCATCATCTGCATCAAAGGTATGGTAAAAGCATTCTTCCTCTATGCCATCGACTGGTTCTGAAAAGCTATCAAACGAACTTAATCCTTTTTTCGCAGATTCCGTTCTTGGCCAAGAATCTTTTAGGTGGGGAATTATCAATTTTGAACACGAATCCAAAAACGGAAATCCCAGATTGATATGGTATAAAAGCATCAAGGGCACGCTTGTAAAATCTCTGTTTTCAACTGTATCGGTGATAGTAAGCTTTTTAGACCCCAAACGTGTCCGGATTTTTCGTTCCATTACCAGATCCTCTGCATAAAATCGCGAATGCTTGATTTTTCCGGATATCTCAAAATATAGCTCGCCTTCATCCCAATATTCTCTTTTGGACACCATTTCCGCAGGCATATTGGCGATTTCTCCATGCACACCATATTCTCTGCCGTCCACAACACAATCTGCGCCAATATTATTCAAACCGCTTGTTGTCACAAGACCGCCATAAAAACTGTCTAAGAACCCCTTGGCCTTGTTTTCCAAAAAATATTCGGGGGCACGAAGACCGGATTTGGATATATATCCAAATGGTAAGCCCTTATATGATGCCTGCCCAATATCGAGGCATCTGGAGATTAAAATTGTGAACTTCAAGTCTCCTGCATCCACGTCAATAGCGTCTACACCTTTTGCCCTGCCCGAATTAAATGTGTATTCTTTTATTCCACCAATCTGCGAAAGACTGCCAGTTTTTTTCATTAACTCTTCTTTGTGGTATTCTCTGTTAAAAACTTTTGCCATTTGGGTTCCTCCAGATAGAATCGTATTATAACCACTTAAATTTTTTCAACACATCCACCATCGCCAGCACATTTTTTACTGGTATGTCTGGTGTCATCACATGTGCCAGCGCGAAAATAAACCCGCTGTCATGCCCCATGGCATCAAGTATATACAGTGCCATCTCCTTACATTCATTGAGTAAGGCTCTCCTAAAATAGTACCATCGATAAATTGACACAATGGACATGTGAATCTACTGGCTCTTACTTAGTTAATCGCGCAATCGAATTGCGCCAAAATAAAAGTATGCTTCCCAAAAGACGCTTTGATTACTGTGTTCGTACATCCAACCCCGAAAGATTATAATAATCAAGAGAACCTGCGCGACTTTACACAACCAGAGTTTATTGATCGGGTTTATGTTATTAGAAAGTAAATATATTTTGGTGTACCACGAATGGAAACTGATCATTATGTTTCAATCAACGAATTACGCATAAGCCTTATTGATGAGATCATCAAATCAGTGGGGCTGCCGCGCACGCCCTTCTGGCAAAAGGTTTTTTCGCCAATTTTCTGGCTGCCCACCGACCGCTTCTCACGATTCGGGTCCAATTTTGATAAGTTAGTTGCAAAGAGTGGTTTCAACAAAGCTATTAAAAATGCGCTAACTTTCTTTGTAGGTGATGTGGAGGTGCACGGTGGGGATAATATCCCCAAGAAAGGCCCCCTTCTTGTGGTGTCCAATCATCCTGGTACGTATGACGCGGTAGTGATTGCTGCGCAATTACCCCGTGATGATGTAAAGATTGTTTCAAGTGGTATTCCCTTCATTCAAAAAATGAGAAACGCAAATCGCCATTTTCTCTTCACTACCAGAGATACTTATAAGAGAATGATTGTTATAAAGCGCGCGATTCGACATTTGAAGAATGGCGGAGCGATATTGATTTTCCCCAGTGGGCATATTGATCCAGAACCCGCAATCATGCCTGAGGCAATGAAAGAGTTGGAAACGTGGTCACGCGTGGTAGAGATCTTTTTGGACAAGGTGCCGGGGATCTATATCCAAGTGGCAATTGTGAGCAATGTGCTTTCAGCAAAATATATAAAAAACCCGCTCACGCGGCTGCGTAAACATTGGCGGGATCAGCAGCGCATTGCTGAGTTCCTTCAGGTCATTGATCAAATGGTCTTTCGAAGAAAATTCAATGACATTCCCAAGATCACTTTCGCGAAAGCATTTGGATTGGAGGAGATTTGTGAAAGCGGCAGCACGAAAGCGATCATGCCGTATGTAATTAAACGTGCGAAAGACATAATGGAATTACATATCCAAAAAACAAGTCGATAAGATTTTATAGATACAGTGGTAAATATTAATTACTGATTCTAAATTTGGGCATTGAGCTCATCATTAAAGATTTCAGGATTATAAGAGGGTTTTTTTTAAAGTCTTCTAAAGTAATTGATCTACTTTTTCTACTTTTATAACTTGCGCTCCTCTAGCCCATGAGAATATTAATCTTGTTAATTCTGCATGTTTACCCGAAGCGATGATTTCTGCTCGACCTACGAGACGGTAACCTGTTCCCGGGCTGTTTTTCCCTTGAACCTGTTTTGACCCAACCAGCAGATCAATTTGATTATCTTCTTTTAAATTTCTTTCTGTCTGATGATAGCCGCCGACAGGAATAATTATTGTTTTTCCATCGTTGATATCAAGTGATCTTATTAAATCACCCCAAGTAGCCACCAAATGAGGGTCATTTTCTCCANNTGTAGCTATCGTCACCACTTCGGTTTTTCCTAATANGTCTTTTACTGTTCCAATAAGTTTATAAAAATGTACATTAAATTAATTGATGATTCGCAATCGGGTATCCATTATGGCCGCAAATGAACAAACGGAAAGTTAATCGAGGTCCTTGTTTTGAGAGTATGTTCCGTGATTTATTATTGGGGATGAAATCATGCCGATAATAAATATTTTTTATTGATAATTAATAATCGATGGTGTATGATAAAAGTAGGTCACATTGGAAATTCTTTTATCAGGAGGTATTATGCCCGAGGAAAAAGAAGGATGTGTTACCCCAAGCCAGGGGCCAATCTTTCAGGATGAAGAAAATCAAGTAGAGGAAACTATAACAAAAAAGGAGGTATCTATGGTTCAAGCACATGTAGGTAAACCCGCCCCCGATTTTGAACTGAGCGCATTTTTCGGCGGAGGGTTCAAAAATATTAAGCTTTCTGACTATAAAGGCAAATGGATTGTCGTCTGTTTTTACCCAGGTGATTTCACCTACGTTTGACCGACCGAATTAACGGCAGTTGCCGTCAAATATGATGAACTACAAAAACTGGGGGTAGAAGTTTTCGCGATCAGTGTTGACAGTCGTTTCTCTCATAAAATTTGGCAGGAAGAAGAATTATCAAAAATGGTTGACGGGGGCGTACCGTTCCCGCTTCTTTCTGACGCGGGCGGCCGGGTTGGCAGCATCTATGGTGTTTATGATGAGGCAGCCGGTGTGAATATCCGCGGACGTTTCCTGATTGATCCTGATTTTAATATTCGCGCAATGGAAGTTATGACTCCTGAAGTCGGGAGGAATGTGGCAGAGCTTATTCGGCAGGTGAAGGCGTTCCAGCATGTGATGAAAACCGGTGAGGTTACTCCCGCCGGCTGGGTGCCTGGAAAACCAACACTCAAGCCATCTCCTGAATTGGTAGGAAAAGTCTGGAAGGTTTGGAAACCCGAAAAAAAGTAAAAAATTTCAGAGTCAATAATGGTGTGACCATGGAGGAGCTGTCCTGATATTCGGACAGCTTTTCCATTTAAGATGTCTACGTTACTAAGATGATTTATTTCTTTTTTAGCAGATTTAGGATACCCGCAATAAAATTTAACTGCGGAACAGATTCCAAATAACTTATATAGGAATCGCCGAATTTTTCTATGAGACTTGCGTCATCAAGCCGGGCAATCTGAACCATGCAAATAGAACCCGAACAACCAATAATTGTGACCAGCCAATTCTGGCTGAGGAAGATAACAGCTGGATACAACAGCAGCCAACCGAGGTAAAGCGGATGCCGCACGATCGCATAAATACCATCTGTGACCACTGTTGTGGTATGGGTGAAATCTTTACCTTTTTCCACTCGGCCGGTGAAACGCAGGAATCCCATAGCGAGAAAGATAAAAATAAGGCCGAGAATTAGATTTGCACATCCTGCTATTATGAGTAATGGGAAAATTGGGTCATGGAATTTGAAAAAGTACAGCAACCAGGATACGATCAGTGTTACAGATGCAATGGTGAAATACAGTGAATCAGCCTTTTTCGTTTTCATAGTACCTCCTTATTTAAAAANCCATCTATCTTATCTTTCGATCTCATGCTGGTATGTGAATTAAAGGAAAATATATTTTCAGAAAAGACGGTTGGCGCCTTTGTTATTCATATTCGCAGCTAATTTATTTACGTTTTTTCTTTACCAAAGTTGTAAGATTTATTTACAGGATATTCCATGATTTGTGGAGAAAAATCTTTTGCTAATTCCATAAATATGTTAGCAGATGAAAGCTTATTGTCAGATGGATGCCTTTTTCCCAAGAAGAGTGAATATATCTGAATGAAATATTGAATTTCTGGATTCAACTTATTTGAGAGCTGCTTGTCTTTATAGTTATAAACATGCATAATGAATAAGAAAGGGGTGATTATTTATTTATGCGAATAGATGTATTGATGAAAAAGCAATTGATTGGAGGAGTGATGAAAAAAAGATGTGTATTTGTGGTATTTCTCCTAATTACTTTAATGCTCCTTTCTTCATGCGGAGCAAACGGGGATGATGGAAATGGTGGTGATGGGTCACCGACCGGCAATGAACCCCCACTAAATGCTGACAGTGAACAAGAAATTGTGGAACCTCCGACAACTGATGTCCCCGAGGTGCCAACTCCAACCCCCCCAACATGTTCGATCAATTCTACTTACAAACAGGAGTGGGATACATTGGTATGTGAGACGTTTGATTCTGACACATTCCTGTGGATCGGGGGTGATCAGGGGACATCAGCGCGAGTTGAAAGCGGGCAATATATGCTGGATAATTCCACAAAAGTCTCGTCCGGTTATACAACCGGATTCATTTTCCCGGTTGACGTGGGAACTGCGCAGGATTATATGTTATCGGTGGATGGGTTTATGGACAGCAAGTTCCGTGATTGCGCGTGGGGTGTATTTGTGAGAAGTACTGCGGGTGAGATTGTGTATTTCTTTATGATCAATAATGAGGGGCGTTATGTATTGACTGGGTCTTCCGACGAGGAAGCAAACCGCTACTTAGGCAATATAGATGTTGGAAGCCACAACACGATCGTGTGGGATGGAACGAATAACATAACAGCGGTTGTGGAAGGGAAGTTGATGGAATTCTATGTGAATGATGAACTACTTGTAACCCATGTGGGGATCAACGCCGTGGATCCAAACTTCGGGCTGATTGTTTGGGGTGGAGAGGGCGTATCTGCGGTGAATTACTTTGATGATTTGCTTGTGCGTTCCAAGTGATATAATTATAATCAGACTGTTTTCCTTTAGTAAACATTTGGTTAATAGATGTACAGTTCAATCTTCCTGCTGTAATCGAGAGGTGCAACCAACGGATTCTTAAACGAAGGATGTTTCTTAATGACAGCGTTTTTCAATTGTTACAATTCATTTTCCCCAATGATCTCAACTGTAATATCAAATGATACATGGTATTATGATTATGTACGTTTTTCGGATTTATTAAAGGGAGATCCGTATAACTATAATGTGTCAAGAGAAATTATCAGGCTTAGGAGGATCAAATGAAAAGAAAATCAATTATTATTGCGGGATTATTCTTAATCAGTTTTTTGTTGGGAGCGTGCCAGCTTTTTTTCATTGATACTGAGTCCATAATTGCCACACAAGTTGCCGAAGCGATCGATGAGAAATTTGCGGAAATGGAAGATATCGATGTGGATGTGGAAAGCGAAGCTGAGATTTCCGAGCAGTCTACTCCCATTCCTTATCCAACATACACCCCATATCCAACACAAGAACCTCAAACATATCATGCGTATGATTATAGCTATGTGATCGGTACGCCGGGGGGCTGCCTGAACGCGATTTTCATTTCTGAAACGGTACCCGATAATACGGAGTTTGCTCCCAGCGATGGTTTCATCAAGAGCTGGACAATCCAGAATACTGGTTATTGTGAATGGACTACAAATTACCGGCTTGTTTTTCTAAGCGGGGATGCAATGGGCGGAGATACGTTCACGTACCTTCATAAACCCGTTGCACCAGGAGAGAGCATTACTTTAACGACAAATTTAACAGCTCCATCTATCTCCGGTACTTATCGTGGTGAGTGGCGAGTTCAATCAAACCTTGGGGTCAACTTTGCTCGTTTCTGGGTGCAGATTGTTGTGAGATAGGATCTCTCAAGACTGCTGTAATATTGAAATCTAATTGAATTACCTCTCCCTTTTTTATTTTGTTGAGAGAGGTAATTATCTTTACTCCGCGATCTCGAGGGCTATCTCAGCCATGAGGGGAAAGTCTTTCTCTCGCTGATCGGCTGTGGCTGATTCATGGGTTACCAGGCTGTCGCTGACGGTTAGGATGGAGAGAGCTTTAGCGTTGAATTTCGCGGCGAGACTGTAAAGGCCGGCTGTTTCCATTTCCACGACAAGGGTACCGTACTGCATCCATTTCTGCCAGTAGTCCTGATCATCCGGATAGAAGGTATCGCTGGATAATATGTTTCCCACATGGATATTCAGACCACGAGATTCCGCAGCATGATAAGCATTCAGCAGAAGGTTAAAATTCGCTGTGGGGGCGTAATCCACGCCATTGAAACGCAGTTTGTTTATGTGTGAGTCTGTGGAGGCAGCCATTGCAAGCACGAGATCACCGACTTTAAGGTCGGGCTGCAGTGCTCCGCATGTGCCAACGCGAATGATATTCTTTACTTGATATTCAGAGAGAAGTTCATGCACATAAATGGAAAGGGTGGGGATGCCCATCCCGGATCCCATGACAGACACGCGTTTGCCGTTATGAATTCCGGTGAAGCCCAGCATACCGCGGATTTCATTAAAGCAAATGACATCTTTCAGCATGGTTTCCGCGATGTTCTTTGCGCGTAAAGGATCGCCGGGAAGCAGGACGGTTGAGGCGATCTGCCCCGACTCGGCACTGATATGAGTACTCATTATTTCGCTCCTGAGATTTCAGCTTTTCACATGAAAATATTTGTTCCTGATAATTATACAATCAACAACGGGAATAAATTGGAAATCGGGTGTTGTGCGGCATCCAGGACAACCTAACCACTTTTATTAATCGGCAGCGTTTCCTGTAGAAAGGATTCTATCTTTTCCCAAAAGCGCGGATGTGTATGGCAGTCGCTGTGACCTTTACCGGGAACAACCCATAAATGAGTGGTTTCAGGATTTCCCGCTTCCAATAAAGCTTTCCCCTGCGCAAGCGGCACAGTAGGATCCTCATCCCCATGAATTAATAAAAAATCAGCGTGAGTGTTGGGGATATTATTCATTGGGGCGATTTTATTGAAATTCAGCCTGAATCTGAAGCCCATATACTTGAAGAACAACCACCCAAATGGGATGTAAGGAATATGTTTTTCTTGAAAACCAAGTTTCATCACTTCAACCGGATGAGAGAATGCGCCTACGGTGATGACGCTGNGGATATTAGTAACCAGAGCTGCTGCATTAATGACTGCCCCTCCGCCGATAGAAAAACCAACTACCCCGATTTTTTGCGAGGAGACCAGGCGGCTCTCTGCGATGTAATTTGCCGCGGCGCATGTGTCCTGGGTAAAGGTCCAGACGGTGGGGTTTTTTATGGGGGAACTGCTGCCGTGATTACGGGCATCAAACGCGAGAAGATTGTAGCCCAGCGGGTGGATATTGCGGATGTATGGGAGCATCCTAGAAAGATTCCGCCCCCAGCCGTGAACCAGGATGAGTGTGGGCGCGGTTTGCGAGGTTGGGATCCACCATCCGAATAAGTGACCGTTTTTGCCCACAGGAAAATGGACTTCCTCAAACGCAATACCATATTTTTCTGGTGTTGTATGATGGGGGCGCTTTGTATTTTGATACATCCGCGCAATAGCAGCATCGAGCAGAAAGAGAAGAATAACTGCTGTAACCAGGATAAGAATTATTTTCATAGTAAAGTAACATCCTCTAAAAATTAATTTTCATTCAGTATAATGTAAAGAGCTAATTTTATCTAATTAGAAAATATTTTGACTGAAATTGAGTGAAACTGAGAAGGGAAGGGAAGTTCTATTTAAATCTTTTATCGGATAACTGAGAGTCTATTTTGGATGTGTGCTTTTCAAGCCAACCAATGCGGAGGTCTATTACCGCTTCCATTTCGCGGACATATGGTTTGATATCAAGTAAGGGCGTTCCATCAATAACATCAATATTTTCAATGTGAAGGATATACCCTTCAACCCGGGTAAGTTTGACGACCGAAAGACCGATGGAATTGGGGCGTTTAGGAGCGCGGGTGGCAAAAAGCCCGCGTTTCTGGTCATCAAGAAATGGAATGACCTTGAGCTGATACGATTTCGTAAGGTGAAAATGGTACAGAAGGTAAATGTGGGAAAATCCCTCCAGATCAGATAATGCCGGTATATATTTTTCATAAACTTCTACCCGGCCTTTTACACCACTGGCGGCTGATGGCTGGATGGGCATATCATGCAGTTTTGTGTAGGGGGAGTGAATGATGCCTATCGGTTCGAATTTTATTTCCATGGAATAACCCGGATTACTATGATTGTAATTATTATGTTAATTATAAAGCGTATGAGAATTAATCATTACTTATTTTAAATAAAAACCATTCGATCACTCGGAATGGTTTTCTTTGTGCCCCAGGCAGGAATCGAACCCACAACCTAGGCGTTAGGAGTGCCTCGCTCTATCCATTTGAGCCACTGGGGCAGTGTATCCAGATTATAGCATCAGGACATTCCTCTATCAAGCCAATAAGCTGACCGCCGGCGGATGCCG
>JGI24724J26744_10001776_pt1 | contig 14631 bp, 13 predicted proteins | sample Cruoilmetagenom7_FD_26744 | JGI IMG/M metagenome (IMG submission 26744)
GCATGTGAAAACGAAATGGATGAAAATGATGCTAGGGAACTTATCAGCAATGGGTGCCAGTGCGTAACCGAATGCGCCAATATGCCGGCAACGCAAAAAGCGATGGATCTGCTTCTTGAGAGCAAAATTCTTTATTCTCCTGGAAAGGCTTCAAATGCTGCCGGAGTTGCCTGCTCAGGACTTGAGATGGCGCAAAACAGCACCAAAATGAAATGGACGCGGGAAGAGGTGGATCATAGGTTACGTCAGATAATGACCGATATACACATTAACTGTTTGCAGGCGGCTGAAAGGTATGGCGCCAGAGGTAATTATTTTGCTGGAGCAAATATTGCGGGGTTTATAAAAGTGGCAAANGCNATGCTCGATCAAGGAAATACATAGGGCTNGNGCAGGTAAGCGAACCCTTAACAAATCAAAGGAGGTTTGAAATGAGTTCGGACATTTTCGGTAATTTAATGGATTGGGGTCAAGCTATGGATAAACTCAATCAATTAAAACAATCAAAGAAATTGGATGAACATCAACCAGGTCTTGTACGCATATTGAGGTATCGAGATAACTGGAGACTTCGGGAAACAGTGTTGGGCTATGTCAAAGATATAACTCATCCATCTGATGATCTGTTGACAGAAGTGCTCAATATAGTCATGGACGAAAATGTTTATTATGACGCACGAATAATTGCAGTCGATACATTGGCGAGTTTAATGAACAACTATAAATACAAAAAAGAAAGTGATCGAATTGACAAGAGCGATGTTAATAAAAAAATTAAAGCGCTGCTTGTATCTCCGCACCCTCCGGTTTTCCATGAGGCTATCAGGAGATCCTATCAAAACTTCGCCAACGGGTAAGGTAAAGCAGAGAATCAAACCGTTGATGTCTACAGAGTCAATCTATGAAGGAGGAGATCATGTTAATCGGAATACCAAAAGAAATCTTATCTGAAGAAAAAAGGGTAGCTGCTACGCCGGAGACGGTGCAAAAGTATATTAAAATGGGATTTAATGTAGCGGTCGAATCGTCGGCTGGTGAAGGTGTTTGGAGAAGCGATGAGGAATACGAGAATTCAGGTGCAAGTATTATTTCTGATACGGAAAAACTTTTTGCTCAGTCAGATGTGATTCTAAAAGTCAAGCAACCGGTGTTCAATGAAACAGTCGGCAAACACGAAGTAGACATGATACGTAATGACAGTACTCTAGTCACCTTTCTACACCCCGCAGCTCCCGGAAATCATGATATGATTAAAATGTTACGGGATAAAAATATCATAGCTTTTACTATGGATGGCATTCCGCGTATCTCCCGGGCACAGAGAATGGATGCATTATCTTCAATGAGCACAGTTACAGGCTATAAATCTGTGTTGATTGCCGCCAATCAAATGGCGAAGTTTGTTCCGATGATCGGGACGGCCATCGGTACAGTAAAACCGGCCNGGTTTTTAATAATTGGNGCAGGTGTTGTTGGACTTCAGGCTATCGCCACAGCCAAAAGACTTGGTGGAATAGTCAAGGCAATGGACATNCGTAAAGAAGCATGTGAGGAGGCGGAAAGCCTTGGTGCCAAGGTGGCTGAATTTGATATTCCCCAGGAACTAGTCATTGGTGAAGGCGGCTACGCAAAGGCGTTAGAAGCCGAGTGGCTGGAAATAGAGCAAAAAATTCTGGGACCTTACGTGGAAGATGCAGATATAGTAATTCTCAGCGCTCTGGTACCGGGTGAAGTCGCTCCTATACTGATTACCGAAGAAATGATTTCTAAAATGAAGCACGGTTCTGTGGTTATGGATATCTCTATTGATCAGGGCGGCAATTGTGCAGTCACGGAACCCGGTCAATTTGCTCAGAAAAATGGAATATACGTTTGTGGAATACAAAATATACCAGGAAGAATGGCGGTTCACTCAAGCTGGCTTTATGCAAATAACATGTACTATTACATAGAAAATCTCTTNAAGAAAGGNNNGAACACGTTCGATCTGGATGATGATATTGTAAAACAATCTCTTGTTACTTATCAGGGAAAAATCGTTTTTGAAGGNGCCCTCAAGGCTATGGGAGATNTGTGATTGATTGAATAATAATGTTTGTTGCATAGGGAGATAGGAGGTCAACCTAATATGACTGAGCTGATAATATTGCTGTTTGTATTCTTTTTTTCTTTCTTAATTGGATACCTATTTATATCCAAAGTGCCACAACTATTGCATACACCCTTAATGTCGATGACAAATGCTATTTCGGCAGTTACCATACTGGGAGCACTTCTTCTCTTTTCTGTTGAAACAACTCCTTTCGAGAAAGTAATTGGCGTAATCGCTATTACTATGGCAACTTTCAATGTGGTGGGAGGATTTGTAATTACCGACCGTATGCTAAAACTGTTTAAGAGTAATACAGATATGGAGTGAACCTCTTCTCTTTTCATTTTTTCCGAAAAATATAAACAGGGATAATATCAAACGAAATGATGTCCGACTGCTTAATCGTGGAGACAAGAAACTTATGAGTAACTGGCTACACTTACTGATTGACCTATCTGTTATTACGCTTTTTTTTGTTGGATTCTATAAGTTTCGCCATCCAATAGGAGCCCGAACCGGAAACTTTACTGCCGCTTTTGCCATTCTGAACGCCTGTCTGTTAGTGCTATACAGGAATGACATTCTGGACCCCGGCTTTGTAGTTGTTGCCATGCTTATCGGATTAACCGCAGGCTGGATGGTAGCAATAATGGTGGATATGATACAAATCCCTGCCATGGTTGCATTCCAGCATGGCGCAGGGGGCGTAGCTGTTTTTTTGATCTCTTTTGTTGAGTTAACGAGAGAGACCGCATATTTGCCGACTCTTGGCAAGATATCGGGGCTTTTAGGCCTTGTTATCGGCGCGGCTACGTTTAGTGGAAGCATGATTGCCAGCGGGAAACTTGCAAATAAACTAAACCAGAAGCCGACAGTTTTACCCCGGCATTCTTTGCTCTTGCTGGGGCTTTTTTTAGTCATATTCGCTTTGGCCATAATCACCGGCCGCTACGAAAGCCAGGGCAACGTTTATCTTCTGACAGTTCTGTTAGGACTTTCGATTCTTCTCGGAATCATATTTTCAATTCGGATTGGGGGTGCCGACATGCCCGTACTCATCTCTTTTTTAAATGCCACTGCGGGTTTTGCTGCGGCCTTTTGCGGCGTTCTTATCCAGAACAAACTTCTTGTTGCCTGTGGTGCCGCCGTAGCTGCATCAGGATCCATCCTGACCCATATCATGTGCAAGGCCATGAACAGGAGTCTGATTAATATCTTTGTTGGAATTCAGCAGGGGTCTGCAACCTCATTGAACCAGATGCCGCCTGAGTTGGACAAAGAAAAATCTCTTGAAACATTGGATGCACATGAAATCTCCAAAGGGGAAGATGGAATTGAAAGGGCTGTCACTGTGCTAAAAAATGCTCAAAGGATAGTCATCATACCCGGCTACGGAATGGCTTTGGCCAAGGCTCAGTTCAAAGTAGTGGAAATGGTCGACAGACTCGAAAATATGGACAAAGATGTCAAATTTGCCATTCATCCGGTGGCCGGCCGTATGCCAGGACATATGAATGTTCTACTTGCGGAAGCTGATGTGGACTATGATAATTTGGTCGAGATGGATGATATCAATTCCGAATTCAAAGAAACCGATTTGGTTATTGTTGTAGGCGCATGTGATGTCGTGAATCCGGCGGCCATTGATTCAACGGACACACCGATATCGGGGATGCCCATACTGTTGGCCAATGAAGCCAAAGCCGTGGTTGTATGCAATCTGGACGAGACTCCCGGTTATTCCGGTGTTGAAAACCCTCTCTATGATATGCCGAAAACCATTAAGCTTTTCGGTGACGCTAAAAGCACAGTAAAGCAATTAATAGAAGCACTATAAGATATGTTGGACCATAAATCACTCTTGAGGATTTTTTATCTTCATCGGCACGTACTTTTAACTCTTGTGGAGGATAATTATGAATTATTCCAAAACCGCTATAGATAGTTTCAAGGCAAATATCGAACCGTTTAGTGATGCAACATCGGATCTTGAAAAATATAATTTGCATTTAGGCTTAATAAACATAGCAAAGGCTATTGCTGAAATTGAGAAACGATTAAACCGGATCGAACAAAAGAGTCATTAAAACCTATTTGGATATTTTCAAAAATATGCTGGAGTCGATTTTTTATGAATCCAGCATGTTCATTTGAACCAATTTAAACGAACAGGGAGTATTATCTATGCAAGACATTTTAGAATTGATAAAGGCAAAAGATCCTGATGAAAGAGAATTTCATCAGGCAGTTACAGTGGTGCTGGAAACGGTTAAACCTGTTCTGGATCGGAATCCCGAATATCGTCAAGCGGCGATCCTGGAGAGAATCACGGAACCTGAAAGGGTGATTATGTTTCGAGTTCCCTGGATGGATGATCAGGGGAAAATAAAAGTTAATCGTGGTTACAGAATAGAGATGAACAGCGCAATCGGCCCGTACAAAGGAGGGCTGCGCTTTCATCCGTCGGTAAGCCTGAGCATATTAAAGTTCCTGGCATTTGAACAGGTTTTTAAAAACGCCCTAACCACATTGCCTATGGGAGGTGGAAAAGGAGGCTCGGATTTTGATCCCAAGGGGAAATCAGATTATGAAGTTATGCGGTTCTGTCAGAGTTTTATGTCCGAGCTTTCTCGCCATATCGGGCCTAATACGGATGTACCTGCAGGAGATATCGGTGTGGGGGCCAGGGAAATTGGTTATCTTTTCGGTATGTATAAAAAATTACGGAATGAATTCACCGGCGTTTTGACGGGTAAGAGTTTAGATTGGGGTGGAAGCCTTATCCGCCCGGAGGCTACCGGATACGGCAATGCTTATTTTGCTTCGGAAATGCTGTCCACCAGAAATGATACACTTGAGAATAAAACCTGCCTTTTATCAGGTTCTGGGAATGTCGCACAGTATACAGTGGAAAAGATTATTGAACTTGGCGGCAAAGTGGTTACCCTTTCCGATTCTTCAGGATATATTTATGATGAAGAAGGCATTGATAGAAACAAGCTGGACTATGTGAAGCGCCTAAAGAATATGAGGCGTGGCAGGATCAAGGAATATGCCGAAAAATATTCTGAAGCGGTTTATACAGAAGCAGATATCTGTTTAGATTGCAATCCGTTGTGGAACCACAATGCCGATTGCGCCTTCCCAAGTGCCACACAGAATGAAATCAATGAAAAAGATGCTCAAAACCTGATCAATAATGGTGTCAAGCTGGTAAGTGAGGGAGCCAACATGCCTTCAACGCCGAAAGCTATCGATATTTTCCTGGACAACAAGATCCTNTATGCTCCGGGCAAAGCGGCCAATGCAGGCGGTGTTTTCGTATCCGGTCTGGAGATGACCCAGAACAGTATGCGTTTGAGTTGGACTAAAAAGGAAGTAGATGAACATCTCAAGATAATAAAAAAGAGAATACACCAAAATTGTCTGGATACATCCGCAGAATACGGAGCTCCCGGAAACTATGTGGTGGGCGCCAACATCGTGGGTTTTGTCAAGGTGGTGAATGCGATGCTGGATCAGGGGCTTGTATAAATAAAGGGGCTTTTTTTGCAAGCCAGAACCATGAAAATATCAAGAATATTTTCTGCAATATTTTTAACCCTAATTGAGCGAAAGTCGAGGGTGCCTCGGATTCAAGGCGTCCAAGGACGAAGCCGTAATAAACTACTGCGAGTCTTTGGAAACGAAGAAGATGGGGTATCATTGGCTTTCTCGAAGGATAAACAAAGTGGAGTGGTTTTTTGATCATTTATATTTCACTGACGCAAGAGTTGCAAACAACCCGCATATCGCTTAGCCAAAGCAATAAATTAAGTTTTTTATACAAGTTCTCCATTTTGTTTACGCTCATTTAGGGTGTAAACAAAGTTCATCACTTAAGACCCTCCTTTNAGACTGTTTTTANTTTTTCAAATGCGTTTACCCGGAGATAAGATTTACGGGCATTGACAGAGATAAACAGGCCTGATAAAATAAGAACTCAAATATAGTGGTTGCCAGAAGACACCCACTAATTTAAACATTTGAAAAGACGGTCTTATTAAAAATGAATAGAATCATACCGGAAACGTACGACAAATATATTAAAGCTATTATGGATATCAGCCAGGTTATCACTTCGGATCTTTACCTGGAAGATATTTTAAAGCTGATNGTTATGGTGTTAGCCAAAGTAACGGGTGTCGAAATATGCTCTCTGTGGCTTATTGATGAAAGTGCAGAGCCNTTGAAAATCCGGCTAAAAGCATCACAAACCATTGATCCTGTATATATGAAAGATCGAGCCTTAAATATGAATGAAGGAGTGGTAGGCTTTGTGGCCACGCAGAAGCGCCCTCTTATTATCAAAGATGTGCTGAAAGAACCCAGATTCAAAGAGAAAGAGATGGCAAAAAAACTTGGCCTGGTATCAATGGTCAGTGTTCCTTTGCAGGTGCGTGATGAAAAAGTGATTGGGGTGCTTAATTGCTTTACAGCAGAACCGCATCCTTTTTCAGCAACAGAGGTAAACTTGATTACAACCGTAGCCAATCAAGCGGCTGTGGCAATCATGAACACAGAGCTAATGGTAAAGACCAGGGTGATTCAAGAGGAGCTTGAAACACGAAAGCTTGTGGAGCGGGCAAAAGAAATTCTCATGAGCCAGAGAAACATGAATGGAAAGGATGCGTTTCGATGGATACAGAAACGAAGTATGGACTCACGTAAAACGATGCGCGAGGTGGCGGAGGCGGTACTGCTTTCTGAGGAATTGGGGTATTATTCCAGTATACCCCATGCATTAAAATGATTATAGCGAAACGGCTTGTCATTTTATTTGGTACACTTTTTAAAAACATGCTTAAAAAACAAATATTTAAAAAAGACTTGACACATTTTGCAAATATAGATAAATAATATCAACTTGCACAAAGGTGTGCAGGTTTTTTTTAGTATAAGACAAAGGCGTCTATAACCGGCTACGGTAAAGATGCCTTTTTTTTTACTTATTAACAGGGGGAGAACAATGAACTTACAAAGACCTAATGCCAATGAAGCCCTTCAAACAAAAAACCGGTCGCGAGATGTCGCTCCACAATCCGGAATTTGCAGCAGATGTATCGACGGATGCAAGGGAAACTGCGATATGTTCAGGGCCACATTTAGAGGGAGAGAACTTCTTTATCCTGAACCTTTCGGGAGCATAACTGCCGGAGCGGATAAAGACTATCCAGTGGATTATTCCCATCTCAATATTATGGGGTATGCTTTGGGAGCAAAGGGGATAGATGCTGATCCGGATAAGGCCACTTTTCCGGCTGTAAATACAGAAACTTCTTACGGGGTTAAAGATAAGGTAAAGATGAAGGTACCCATATTTACCGGTGCACTTGGCAGCACTGACATTGCCCGCAGAAACTGGAAGCATTTTGCTATTGGAGCTGCCATAAGTGGTATCAGNCTGGTTTGTGGTGAGAATGTGGTGGGAATTGATCCTGAATTGGAACTTGATAAAAATTTCAAGGTAACCAAATCGCCGGAGATGGAGCGGCGAGTGAAAGAATATCGTCGCTTTCACCAAGGATATGGTGATATCCTTGTCCAGATGAATGTGGAAGATACAAGAAATGGTGTTGCAGAATATGTGATAGAAAAACTTGGTATAGAGACCATTGAATTAAAATGGGGACAGGGAGCCAAATGTATAGGTGGAGAGATTAAAGTTAACTCATTGGAACGCGCCATTGAACTGAAAAGACGCGGCTACATAGTCACACCTGATCCTGAAGATCCCGCATTTCAAGCAGCCTTTAAGGCTGGCCCATTAAAGCAGTTCGAGCGCCACTCCCGCCTTGGATTTATTGATCAGGAGGGATTTATGAATGAGGTGGAAAGAATACGCAAACTCGGTGCAAAACGTATTACTCTTAAAACAGGCGCTTACCCCATGAGAGAACTGGCTATGGCAATACGCTGGTCAAGTGATGCGAATATAGATCTGTTGACTATCGATGGTGCACCGGGCGGTACGGGAATGAGTCCTTGGCGCATGATGTCAGAGTGGGGAATTCCTTCCATATATTTACATTCAATGGCTTATGAGTTGTGTGATCGGTTGGCCGGCAAGGGAAAGCGGGTGCCGGATATTGCATTTGCAGGTGGTTTTTCTTCCGAGGATCATGTTTTCAAGGCTCTTGCTTTGGGTTCTCCATACTGCAAGGCCGTATGCATGGGCCGGGCATTGATGATACCGGGTATGGTGGGTAAAAATGCCGAAAAGTGGCTGAGAGGTGAAGACGGCGGGCTTCCGTCAACAGTCTCCAGATTTGGCTCTACCAAAGAAGAAATATTTATGAATTATGAAGTCTTAAAGGAGAAGTTTGGATCTGAAGCAGATACTCTTCCACTGGGAGCTGTCGGCATATTCAGCGCTACGGATAAGATCAAGATAGGTCTTCAGCAGATAATGGCAGGCTCAAGAAACTGGGAAGTTAAGTATATCAGCCGAAAGGACATATTCTCTCTTAGCAAAGAATGCGCAGATATTACGGGCATTCCATATGTTATGGACGCCTATAGAGATGAAGCACTTGAAATTATTGATTCATAAAATCTGATAACATCGTAAAATGTTACATTTATGCAGAAAGCGGTAATCCAGGAAAATCCTTGTCGTCGCACGGATCGGGGAAAAAATTATGGATTTGCGTTTCATCATGAATGGCAAAACTTTCAGCCGAGCAGTAATAGGGCATTTTTGTAAAAACACTTGTGAATCCGGATATTAATATGACCTTAAAAAATATGGACTTACTGGGTGAATTCAGTGCTGATTTTAAAATGTTTCATGAATTGATGTCTATTAAGATTAAAGACATCCTCCTTGTTTCAAGTCCTTATGATGCNTTCATCATGGAGGAAGATACAAGNCTTGCATCAAGGATCATAAACGAATACAGCGGGTTGAATCTAAGCAATCCACCCAGGGTGACCAGAACCTCTTCCGCTTATGAGGCATTGTCGCTCTTAAACACGAAAAAATTTGATATGGTTATTACAATGCCTCATCTGGAAGAGATGGATGCCTTCTCTTTTGGTCTTGAAATAAAAAAAATCAAGACAGAACTCCCTGTCATCCTTCTGGCTCATAGCGCAAGGGGTGTTTACCCTCTTCCTGAAAACAAGGATTGCAGAGGAATTGACAGGATATTTATCTGGTCAGGAAATTCCGATTTACTTCTTGCTTTGGTCAAAAATGCTGAGGATCGTCTCAATGTAGACTTCGACACACACAGAGCAAATGTTCGCGTCCTGATCCTTGTTGAAGATTCTCCTGTATATTACTCATACTTTCTGCCCCTAATCTATAAGGAAATAGTAAAACAAACCCAGGCGGTACTTGAAACAGGTTTGAACGAAGAGCACAGGTTACTCACCATGAGGGCAAGACCAAAGATAATGGTAGCCGAAAACTATGAAGAGGCAATGGAGCTATTTGAAAAGTACCGCTCTTTTCTTTTTGGAGTTATATCAGATGTCCGCTTTCCCAGAAATTCAAGGGTAGACGCGGATGCCGGGTTTCGGTTACTTTCGAGAATAAGAAAAGAGATTCCTGATCTTCCGCTTCTGATGCTGAGCCGGGAATCCCATAATAAAAAAAAAGCAAAAAATATTCCAGCGGTTTTTCTCGATAAAAACTCTTCAAATCTTCTGGTGGAATTACACCAATTTTTTCTTGCCTATCTTGGCTTTGGAGATTTTATATTTCGCATGCCGAACGGTCAAGAAATCGACAGGGCTCCTGGTCTTCGTGCACTCGAATCCAAATTAGCCAAAATACCGGACGCCTGCCTTTTGTATCATGCAGAAAGAAATCACTTCTCAAATTGGATCATGGCACGTTCCGAGTTTAAGCTTGCTTCGAAATTTCGTGACGTTCAGACGACTGATTTCAGCACCATTGATGAAATACGAGAGTATATCATTTCTAACATTCGCTCGTTGCGTAAATGGCGGCAAATGGGAGTAGTTGCAAGGTTTAATCGTAATAATTATGATCCCGATATCATGGATTTTCTTAAAATCGGTGAAGGCTCCCTGGGAGGAAAGGCCCGGGGTCTTGCATTTATGTCGGTGATGCTCCAAAAGCATTCAGAAATTAACCAAAAATACTCTGAAATCAACATCAAGATACCCAAAACGCTTGTTATTACTACAGAGGGTTTTGAATCTTTTATAACCATGAACCACCTGGAAAGTTTTGCCAAGGATAATTTTACTGATGAAGAAGTTACCGAAAACTTCTTAAAGTCAGATATGCCGAAATGGCTGGTGAACGAACTTGAAGCCTTTCTGTCCCAAGTGAAGATACCGCTTTCTGTTCGCTCATCAAGCCTGCTGGAAGATGCACAGTTCCAGCCATATGCCGGACTATACGAAACATATATGATACCCAACAATCATCCGGACCTTTACACCAGGCTTAAACATCTTATTACAGCCATAAAACTGGTGTATGCTTCCACTTATTATGAAGGTCCCAAGGCATTTTCCCATAACACCTTAAATCAACCTCATGGTGAGGCAATGGCGGTTATAATACAACAGCTAACAGGGAACGAATGCGGTAGCTATTTTTATCCTGCGGTTTCCGGTGTTGCACAGTCACATAATTTTTATCCNGTTTCTCATATGAAACCTGAACAGGGGGTTGCTCATATTGCCTTAGGCCTTGGTAAAACTGTTGTGGAAGGAGAAAAGACGATACGGTTTTCTCCCAAATACCCGGAAATTATGCCTGAGTTTTCAACTGTGGATGACATTTTAGCAAGCTCCCAGAAATTCTTTTATGCGCTAAAAATAAAAGATTATGCTGAAGATTTGAAGTTTAACAAATTTTCTAACCTGGAAAAAAGAGATGTGGATGATGCTGAAAATGAATTTCCGGTAAGGACACTTGCAAGCACCTATGTGCCTGAAGAACACCGAATAAGAGATTCAGGCTATATGCCGGGGCCCAAGATATTGACGTTTGCTCAGGTACTTAAATACAATATGTTTCCTTTGCCTCATTTATTATCCGATATCATGGAACTGGGACGCAAGGGCATGGGATGCCCGGTGGAAATAGAGTTTTCGGTAAATTTGAATCCGAATAAAAAAGTTAAAAACGATTTCTATTTTCTTCAAATGAGACCCATGGTCGCTGAAGAGGAACGTTTTGAAGTGCAAATTTCAAGGGAAGAATTCGATGCGGCATTTTGCCGTTCNAACCATGCCCTTGGAAATGGTAAAAACGAAAAAATATGNGATATTGTCTATGTCAGGCAAAGTGTGTTTAAGCCGGAAGCCACCGTCCAAATGGCCGAAGAAATCAGACAGCTAAATGCAGGTTTGTTCAAAGAAAAAAGGCCATATCTTCTGATCGGTCCCGGAAGGTGGGGTTCTGCTGACAGATGGCTTGGAATACCGGTTAAATGGAGAGATATATCTGGTGTGGGCGCTATTGTTGAACTCAGAAACGAGAAAATAAACGCCGATCCTTCTCAAGGTTCTCACTTTTTTCAAAACATAACATCTCTGGGGATACATTATATTACGGTTACAGAAGATCCNGACTCAGAAGATTTATTTAACTGGAAATGGATTGAATCACTTCCGGTTGCCCAGGAAATAAAATTTTTAAGGCATGTTAAGCTGGAAAAACCCTTAATGATCAAAATAGACGGCAGAAATTCCCAAAGCGTAATAATTGGAAAATAAGAATTTGCAATTGACGATTGGCTATAGTAAAAAAGCCCATCAATTTAAACCGACCATATTAGATAAAATTATAAATTAATGAAATAGGAGGTCGCTTATGGCAGACATTTTGAAATCAATAACAGCCAGAGATCCTTATGAGAAGGAATTTCACCAGGCTGTGACAGAGGTCATGGAAACGATTCAACCCGTTCTGGATCGAGATCCGGAGTATCGCCAAGCTGCTGTCTTGGAAAGAATAACTGAACCTGAACGNGTCATTATATTTCGGGTTCCATGGATGGATGACCGTGGACAGGTTCATGTTAACCGTGGGTTCAGAATAGAAATGAACAGCGCAATCGGGCCATACAAGGGAGGATTGCGTTTTCATCCATCTGTAACATTAAGTATTCTCAAGTTTCTCGCCTTTGAGCAAGTCTTTAAGAACGCTCTGACCACACTTCCCATGGGGGGTGGAAAAGGAGGATCTGACTTCGATCCCAAGGGAAAATCTGATAACGAAGTCATGCGGTTCTGCCAAAGTTTTATGGCTGAACTTTTTCGCCATATCGGTCCGAATACAGATGTGCCTGCCGGAGATATCGGAGTCGGGGCAAGGGAGATCGGTTATCTCTTTGGCATGTATAAGAAATTAAGAAATGAATTTACTGGTATATTTACAGGTAAAAGTTTGGGCTGGGGAGGGAGCCTTATCAGGCCGGAGGCAACCGGATACGGTAATGTTTATTTTGCCAAAGAGATGTTAGCCGTGAAGAACGACAGTATAGAGGGAAAAAGCTGTTTGGTATCGGGTTCCGGGAACGTTGCACAATTTACTGTTGAAAAGATTATAGAATTGGGAGGCAAGGTGGTCACCCTGTCCGATTCTTCAGGTTATATTCATGATGATGAAGGTATAGACAAAGACAAACTGGCCTTTGTGAAAAGACTTAAAAATATCAAACGCGGAAGGATCAGAGAGTACATTGATAAATATTCTGAGACGGTTTACACGGAAGCTGATTCTTCATTAGATTANAATCCGCTGTGGAATATTAAAGCCGATTGTGTCTTTCCAAGTGCTACCCAGAACGAAATCAACGGAAAAGATGCTCAAAATATGGTTAACAATGGAGTGAAACTAATCAGTGAGGGGGCAAACATGCCTTCCACTCCCGAAGCAATTGATATCTTTTTAGACAACAAACTTCTCTATGCTCCGGGAAAAGCGGCAAATGCCGGTGGTGTAGCTGTATCCGGTCTTGAAATGGCCCAGAACAGTATGCGTCTGAACTGGACCAGGGAAGAGGTGGACAAAAGACTCAAGGTGATCATGAAAAGCATCCACCAGAGCTGTCTGGATGCAGCCGCAGAGTATGGTATGCCCGGTAATTACATGGCAGGAGCAAATATAGCTGGTTTTGTGAAGGTGGTAAATGCCATGCTGGATCAAGGTCTGGTATGATGAAATTTGAACCAAAGATAACAATTTTTCATTGTATCAACAGTTTTAGCGAATCAATGCTGTCTCATTTTGATGAGATAGATCATGTTGATATTAAATACATTAAACTGCCTTGTTCCGGTATGACCAAGGATGTTTATCTGCTGCGGGCATTTGAAGCCGGAGCAGATGCTGTCATTGTGATGGTCTGTCCTGAAGGAAAGTGCCGATTCGTTGAAGGAAATATCAGAGCGAAAAAAAGAATTAAGCGGATCAAGAGTCTGTTGGATGAAATTGAGCTGGATGGCGAAAGGCTGTCAATGTTTAACCTGAATCCAAAAGATAAAGATGCAGCAGTTAAAATCATAAAAGACACATTGTTGAAGCTTAAAGATTTAGGCCCCAATCCGGCTGTATGATTTTCAAATGAAAGGATAGTTATAATGATAGTAGGCGAACAAAAGCCAATTGCGGAAATAAAAGAATCCATAGCGCCGTATAGCAAAATACTTATCCTTGGATGCGGCACGTGCGTGAAGACCTGTTTTGCAGGAGGGGAAGACGAAGTGGCTGTCCTTGCTTCGGCTTTGAGACTGGCATTTAAAAAAGACGGCAGAAAAATAGAAATCGAAGAAAAGACCATAGAGCGCCAGTGTGAAGATGAGTTCATACAGGAAGCAGCGGTTGCCATTTCACGGAACGATGCAGTGTTGTCTCTGGCCTGCGGCGCAGGAGTACAGGATATCGCAAGGCGTTTTGTCAAAACGACTGTTTTGCCGGGCGTAAACACCACTTTTATTGGAATTCTGGAAAAACAGGGCACCTTTACTGAGGAATGCCTTGGATGTGGTGATTGCAAGCTTGCTATATTCGGCGGGATTTGCCCGGTGACGCGCTGTTCTAAAAAGCTGTTAAACGGTCCCTGCGGAGGATCCAGAGATGGCAAATGCGAGGTAAATCCTGATATTGATTGCGCCTGGCAACAAATAATAGATCGATTAAAAGCACTCGGTCAGCTTGACAATTTACGGAAATATATTCCTCCCAAGAATTGGAGAGCCAGCCATGCGGGCGGGCCCAGAAAATTAGTCAGAGAGGATCATGTGATATGAAGAAAACTATGTTGAGTAATCTGCAGAAGATTCTGTCGCAAGAAGAATTTGCGGTGACCGCTGAATGCGGACCTCCGCGTGGTGCTGACTTAGAAGTGATTCGGCGAAAAGCAGGACTGCTAAAAGGCTTTGTTGATGCGGTGAATGTGACTGACAATCAGACGGCGATTGTCAGAATGTCGAGCATCGCAGCGTGTGTGCACCTTTTAAATATGGGAATTGAACCTGTTATGCAAATGGTCACCCGTGACCGGAAC
>JGI24724J26744_10001777_pt1 | contig 14628 bp, 8 predicted proteins | sample Cruoilmetagenom7_FD_26744 | JGI IMG/M metagenome (IMG submission 26744)
CAACCATTCCTGCGGTTCCTCCCGGTGAAACCATAACCGTTACGAGTACGGCTGACAGCGGCCCGGGTACACTACGCCAGGCACTACTCGACGCGCAAGATCACTACACGATCATCTTCGATCCGTCTGTTTTCCCCCCTAACGAACCTGCTACGATCCTTATCAGCAGCGATCTCCCCTTTATTGAGGTCGACTACCTGACCNTGGATGCCAGCAAAGTGGGTGTCGTTTTGGATGGCAGCCAGATAGCAGAGGAATGGCACTCCGGTTTACAAATTACTTCGGGTAAAGCGGTCAGGGTAATGGGCTTGCAAATCTCAAAATTTCTTGGTTCCGGGATTGCCATTAGCGGCACTTCCAATCACAACATCATCGGCGGCGACCGAAGCATGGGTGTCGGACCTTTTGGCCAGGGAAATATGTTCAGTAATAACGTGGTCGGCATAGATATGTCCACGAATGAGACGGCGTCTAACGTTGTCAAGGGAAATCTGATCGGAATTGATCTGGAAGGTTCAGACTGGCTGGGCAATAAACGCGAAGGTGTCTGGATCAGCGAGGGCGCTCACAATAACACGGTTGGCCCGGACAACATCATTGCCAACAATGGAAGCCTTGGGGTCCTTCTGGAAGAATCTGGTGCACTTAACAATGTGGTTTTCGACAACAGTATATTTGATAATGGCGTGGGAAAGGGCACACCGCTCTATCCGGTCATTTACGACTTTGATCTGGCAGCCGGTATTGCAGTTGGTGCTACCTGCTCGGACTGCACAGTCGAAGTTTATTCAACCAGTGCCTATGAGGGAGAGATCCTTGAAGATACAGTGAACGCAGATAGATACGGAATGTTTGCCGTTGATAAAGGCGTTCCCTTTAATGGGCCATACCTGACAGCCAGGACGACCGCCCAGAATGGCATGATAAGCAGCTTCTCATTACCTACATCAGGAACAGAAGGTAACCTGGTGCTTCAGAAGGAGAATACCGAACTGAAAATAAGATTCATATCCAGGTTTTCAAAAGATCTAGATGACAATCATATTGGAACCCATTTTGATTCATTTGGTATTGAAGATGAACGATACGATCTAGGGATTTATAAGTGGGGTGTGAAGCGGGCCCGGGTGGCAATCACTGGAACGGAACCGGTTGTGGATTGGGACATACCCGAGTTTTCGATTGCCCCGAAACACGACGACGTCTTTACCAGAATGGCAGATAATGGGCTCTCCATTATATATATGCTTACTTTCTGGGACAAAGAAACCTTCCCCAGCAATGAGGATGTGCCCTGCCCCAGGTTTAAAACAAAAGAAGAGATCGAGAATTACCTTGAGTTTGTCCGGTTTACCGTCGAGCATTTCAAGGACCGCGTGGAATACTATGAGATCTGGAATGAGCCGGATGTCCAAAATCTTTGCCCCAAATATATTGAATCTGCGGATTACATCGATCTTGTCCGGCAAACGGTTCCCGTCATCCGGGATGTGTATCCAGAAGCGAAGATCGTGGTGGGAAGTGTCTCAAAGACCTATTACGCCGATGCCTACAATTATTTGCTCGACATGCTGAATTCTGATATCATGCCACTGGTTGATGTGGTCGCCTGGCACCCCATGTATGGAGAATCACCGGAAGACGTGGAAACAGCTGACTACTATTATGCGTACCCACAGATGATCGAAGTGATCAAGGAAACAGCTTCAGCTAATGGCTTCACGGGCACTTACCATGCGGACGAGCTGTCTTGGCGTACCAGCGCGGGGGGAGGGTCCTCACGGGGGTACAGCCTGGTGGTGGCGAACAAGTACTTCAGCCGATCCGCCCTGGTGCACCTGGGGTTGGACATTGATATTGTAGCTACCGGCCCTTACTACATGCTCGGAAACCTCAGCACGATCATGTCTGGTGCTGAACCGGTAGACCTGCCGATAGACATTCAGAGCAAGGCAAAAAAGATCGAACGTGCCACCTTCTTCCTATCTGATGGCGGATACCTGGTCGCTTTGTGGACAGATGGGATAGCTGTTGAGGTTGATCCCGGTGTGGAAACATCCCTGACGATTCCTGAGCTTTATGCAGGGGAAGTGACTGTTGTGGATATCCTACATGGGGTTGAACAGGAGTTGGTCTTTGAAAATGCTGGCGGCAGCCTGGTCATCAACGACCTGCTGGTCAAAGATTACCCTCTGCTTATCAAAATTGTCAATTAGGCGCTGGCTCGATTTCGGTGAGCGCTTCAGTAATCGCTTTCTATTTCGATAAAATGGAGCATAGGATTATTGGAATTTAACATACCGCCATATCTGGGTAAAAAGGCAAAAATACCACGGAAGAGGCTACATCTGGGGGTATAAGGAGTCTTTCTTAAGCCACAGGACTCATAATCCCTTGTTCCGACCATGCTCTTATATTCCTTTTAGGAGTTAATGGCTCTTCATCTGGAGATTCTATTTTTTGGATGAGTTATCTTTTTTCTAATAATAGAGATAATTCCATGAAAAGTAATATTATTTTTCAATTAAAATGATAATTTATATCCTTATTAGAATCAGATCATAATCCGTGAGGTCGTGGGTTCGAGTCCCTCCCGCCCTACTGGGTTTTTTTTGATGCCAAAAAGGTGCTTTGCCATCTATCTAAAAAATCACTTCATTAACTGTTATGAGATTTAAATTTATTGATAATATTTTTTTCCTAATCTTCTCATAAAAATACCAGATTTGGTGTTTTGATGAAAGTTTGACCTCAGCCTATCGGAACTCTTATATAATTATGAGAGAGAATTCATAAGGCCATTGTGGGATTATTAAAAAGATCAAGCTTGTTCCATGAGCATAGATATTCACTGATAGTTTTTTTTGCAATTTTGATTTTTCTTTTCTACCCAAATATTGGGATCTATGATTGGGTGAAAGAAATTCAGTATTGTGATTTTATAAAACTATCTATTCTGGATCATAAGGTTTTTCCCATGTTCATGTGGAACAAAGGTCTCTTGGCCGGTTATCCTGCGGCTGACCAGAGCGCTTTCTTCGTCAGCAATCCGGAGACGCTGCTGTTTTCCCCATTCATCCCTCTGCTTTTAATCTTACCTTCAGCAGTATTTCTCAAACTACTCGTACTGATCCACTTTCTGATCGGTTGGGCCGGCATTCAGGCCTTGAGTAAAACATGCGGTTGGCAGGCGCGCCGAGCGAGGATATTTTCCGCTCTATTTTTGTTTTCTCCGATCATTATTCAGCATATCGCCATCGGATATCTGCCGTGGTTCAATCTGTATTTCTTCCCCTGGCTGCTATATTTTTTACTGCAGGATAACTTCCACAAGAAATGGCTGGGCAGCGGCATAGTACTGGCTGTGATACTTTTGCAGGGAGGACTGCATGTGTTCGTGTGGTTAGGAATTTTTGCCGCTTTTTTTGGTTTTTTCCAGGCAATTTTCCGAAAAGATGCGAAATCTTTATTGTCATTCCTGCTGTCAGTGCTATCCGCGTGTGTGTTAGCATTGCCGCGGGTTCTTACATCTTTTCAGTCATTCGGGACATTTGGGCAAGAATTTTTCAGCGGTTATTCATTGCGTGCGTTTATCGACTGGGCATTGATTCCCCCTTTCTTCACTCCTCCTACGATGGACGATATCGAATTCTTCATTGAAGAATATATCGATGGCGTGCCGTACTGGGACGGAAATTTATTCTGGGGTTTTTTGTTGATTTGTGTGATCGTTCTTCCCTTTGTTATCAATCTTTCAATTCGAAATAAGGACAAAATTGAAACTGTGGACAGGACGCCGGATATCCTCGCACTAACTGCTTCCTCTGTATTAATTCTGCTGCTCAGTTTTGATGGCATCTATCAAAAAGGAATTTCGTTCATTTCAGATATGATCCATCTGCCGGCTCTAAAAGGCATGGAAAAATACCCCTTCCGCTTTGCCATTCCGGCTTATTTTGGTTTTTCTTTTGTGGTTGCCTGGTATTGGGAAAATTTTCTGGACTTTTTCACACGTGTGTTGAATCAAACACGGAAACTGGCGCTTGTTTTTTGGGGAAGTTTCTTGCGATTTTCGGCTGCCTTGCACCTGCACCAGAAAATATTTACCTGGCTTGGCGGCATCATGGTCTGTTTATGTCTGGCATTCCTTGCTTTGAAATCTTCAATCCTGGGATGGATAAATTCTCAGATCATTTTTGTCTATGCAGAACAGGGAGCAAAGTTCTTTACGGATATGATGGAACATTATGGGACGATCCCGCCTGCATATTATTTCACAAAAGCAGAAACGTTATTAAGTGCTTTGAATCGTACCCTTGTCTTTGTTACAGTTATTTTTGTTAGCTTATGGCTGCTTGGAGTCACATATAAGCCAGGCAGCCAAAGAACTAAAAAACCGATTTTGCATGAATTAAATATTCCGCCATGGCTGCCAGAAGCACTTGTGGTTTTACCTCTGCTGTTGGCGTTTGGCATGTGGTGGAGAGTTTCCCTGGCGACACCGCAGGAACTATTTCCAGAGTTCATCATGCAGGCGCCAATTGTCAATTGGGAGGGAGGGAGTGGAAGTTTAATAATTCCTGATATAAAACATTCTCCTCTATCCTTAGAAATGGAAGTTAATCAGGAAATGACAGGAGAAACACTTGTTTTTTCCCAAATCCCAATTCAAGATACGCGTTATCTTAAATGGGAGGCCGGAAACGCTGTTTTCACGGAAAAGGAGGGCAAAACTGCGCTTATTATAAAACAGCCAGGTCTAATTAGCATTCAGGTGAAAATCCTTTCCGTTATTATTTCGGCAGCTATTGCAACAGCGGGGTGGGCAGTTTCTGGTTGGATAATGTTAAGGTTGGGGAATAAGAAGATTTTATAGATTTATACTTTATTGAGTAGAATTAATATTATCTTAGTCCGTTGTGTGCGATAAAAGAATACACACATCGTTTGGATGTTTACCGTGGGAACGATTTGAAAAAACAGGTTGAGGAAGTGGCGAATGAATAAGATATCCGCATTTTTTGAAAAGAACAGGTGGGCATTTCCTCTTGCGCTTGCTGTTGTATCTCTTTCCTCCTTTTTTATAATACTGATTCCCAGAGAGGTCGTATTTCTAAAAACTGTTGGAGTTATTATTCGTTACAATACACCCCGCCTTCTTTTTGTTGGTACTATTCTTCTTTTAATTTCTCTTTACATTAAGAAAACTCGCTTGTCTTTGTTGTTAACTTCATTAATTATTTTTCCGATTTTTTCTTTTACCCTTGTTGGGTTATGGGCTTCCGCATACACCGAGACAAACGTGATTACGGGAATACTCCCTCGAATGGATGCCTTATCTTTTTTTTCAAGCTCCTTGGCTCTGCTAGAAAAAGGATATCTGGTTGGTTATACACAAAGGCGGCCTTTATTCAGCGGATTCTTTGCCTTTTTCTTGTGGGTTGCCAAGGGAAACATACAGATCACAATGGCTGCCACTGTTTTCATCACTGCGGTTGTTACCTATTTTTCAGTCATTGAAGTGAGCAGAGCTCTTAATCCGCCTTCTGCAGTCATCTTTTTTTTCCCCCAGTTTTTCTACATCCGGAGATATATCGGCAGCATTTTGTCAGAAAATTTAGGTTATATACTTGGAATGGCTGCTTTCACGCTCTTTCTTATTGCTTTACGCAAAAAACAGGAGCGGCAAAAGGGCAGTATCCCCATTTTCCTGTTCGCTGTCTTTTTATTCACCCTTGCTCAAGTTGCTCGACCAGGCGCTATTGCCACTCTGCCTTTTCTAATTGTTTTTGCAGGCTGGTTATGGAAAGGGAAACAGAAAATTTCCTGGAAAATATTGATGATTACGACATTAACTATTACCGCAGGGTTTCTCGTAAATAGTTACTTGTTTTCGCAAATTACCCAAAAAAACTCAAATCAATTAAATAATGTTGGCTATGGTATCTATGGGGTTGTGTCTGGCGGGAATAGTTGGGGACAATTGGTTATAGATTACCCTGAGTTAAACCACCTTGAGCCCGGTATTCGAGAAAAAAGGATAACCGAGATTATAATACTTGAAGTCCTTAATCGACCCGAAAATTTTGTCAAAGGGATGCTGCATCAATTCTCTATTATTTTTTCACTTCGACCTATATACAATTACAATGTTTTTTCAAGCATGCTCTCAAGAAATTTGTTGTTAAATTATGTATTGGTCTGCTCATATTATTTATTCTCACTTGTGGGAATTGGTTACTGCATTTTTTGGCGTAAGAAACCACTCTTTGGTTTTAGCCTTGTCCTTTTAGTCGGTTTTCTCTTTTCTTTGCCGCTCTCCCCTGCTTATCAAACACAATATATGCGCTATTATGCTGCCAGTACCTCTTTCCTTGGTATTCATCCAGCTGTAGGGTTTTCACTCATTATCCAATTTGCCGCGAAAAAATTTAAATTTTTAAAAGAAAATCAAAAATCGGATGACTATCAAGTATCAGGTCTCAATATTATTTTTACCATTTTATTAACAATCATTGTCCTGGGTGGTCCATTGTTAATAAAGGCAATTGCCCCTAAAAAAGAGCTGATTTCAAGCGGGTGTCCGGATGGAGAAAGTGAAGTAATAATAAATTATTATCCCGGGTCCAGCGTGTCCATTATTCCCTTTGGTTTTACCTGGATCCCAAATATCTCAGAAGAGGATTATAGAAGAAGCATTATCAATATTCCTACTCAGGAGATAATTGATTATTTTGATAATATTGCAGTTCCCAATACAATATTTGCAACGATAAATTTATTAGATGATAATTCTCTCTATGTGGTGACGAAATTTGATAAATTACCAATGAAGAAAACTGCTCTGCATGCCTGCGGGATCATAGAAGATGTTTATGGGGAGCCAGCAGATACAGGTTTCTTTTACCCGAACACAATTGAGGAATATACATATTAATTTCCATAAAGAGTTAATTTACTCTCAATCATTGTGCACGCCCAAAGAACACATGCGGTACCTATTCGGGATGATAACGTTTGATATTCAATCCAACATCGGATGTTTTGAAAGGTAGTTAATTATGAGGTTGGCGTCGGGCGTAAGCGCCTGAAGGATACGCTCATCTATTATAAAATATGAGATTCAGGAAATAGAAATATGCTTAGAGATGAAAGTGATCGATTAAGGAAAGTGGCCGTATGCACGCCAAGACATGAATACAGCCGTGCCAGCAGCGACTTCGAAAGGCATAATATAGGAGTGCTCGGCAGCCCTAAAATGGCAATCAGCCAACATGACACGCTGAAAACAGCACTCAGACGATTTGGCGCTGAAGTGATAGATGTTCCAGAATTGGTTGACCATCCTAATTAAGTATTAACGCGTGATACAGCGCTGTGTACGCCGAGAGGGTACATTAAATTGCGTCTTGGTTTGGAAAGCCGCCAGGGCGAAGAAGAATGGATGGCTTGTATTTTGGATGAGCTGGGAGAATCTTGTGCAGGGAAGATTGAAGCACCCGGAACAGTTGAGGGGGGAGATGTCGTGCTGGCTGGTTCAATTGCATTTATTGGCCATTCTATACGGACAAATGAAGAAGGTATCAAGCANTTATCACGATTCTTGAGGAAAATGGGATACGAAATACGCGTGATAGAGCTTCCAGAGACAATACTGCATTTAGATAAAGTGCTGATGGTCCTGGGTTCTGGAAAACTGCTGTATTGCAGCGGATTTGTTTCAGAACGAGATATCGCTGGTTATTATGGAATTGACGTGCCCTGAGAGGGAGAAATAACTGCGAACATCATATGTCTGGGAGATGGTGAATTAATTGTTAACCGATCAAATTCCGAAGTAATTGCGTGCTTGAAAGTTGAAAACTTTGTTGTCCACGATCTTAACCTGAGCGAATTTGCTAAAGGGATGGGCGGACCAAATTGCCTGATTATGCCTGTTGAGCGCTTTTCGTAATATATTTTAAACTTAAAATTTTTCTATTCTGGTGGGGGATAATGAAACTGATCAGCGGGTGCAGGCCGGGGTGAATGATGTTTCAGCATCTGATGAGAGAATTTGCAGTGTCTGCCAGTTGTGTATTGTTCGCCCGCACCGGGCAAGATTATACAAGAATTGCTGGGATTACGCAAGCGAGAATTTTATGGCTGTCAAACCTCATGCGATATCATTAATTATTATATATGGCATATAAATTGCACATTTAATAGAAAACATGATACGGCTGCTTNAAAGAAAGACCTCACAGCAACCAGAAAGAAGAGAATATGGCAGGATATTACGAAATACCGGGTGGGTTGGCATGGGTGAAGAGTAATTTACATGTGATTATTGGCAACGAACCCTTGGAAGAGATTATGGCATTTGGCGATCGCTGGCGCAATATGGGGCATACGCCGCTTGTGCATGTGATCAGTCCCTGCATGGATAACGGACGTATGTGGGATCAACACAAGGATCCTTCCGGGTTGGCAGATAATATACCATCTCATATTGATATGTTTATTGTGGATTTTAACAACCGAAATGAGCCGGAAGTGCCTAAGATGTGGTGGACAAATGAATGGTTACTTTGGGAATATCGGGGCGGGTATGTGAAATTCAATGGAGACCACAGCCAGTTTGTGCGTAAGTTTGGCGTTGATCCAGAAACGGTTCCAGTGCAGCCGCCTACTGGTGGAGGAGGGATCACTGTCGGTGGAGGTGCAGCGGACGTGAATATACATCTAGCGTGTCCGCACTGCGGGAAACAGATCTTCTGATCAAAATTAAAAAGATATTAAGAACACACTGCGGTTGCGTGGGGCGCAGTGTGTTTATTAATTTTCAGTAAATAGTTGGGAAGCGGCGTTTTTGCCTGCCATCCAACCAGTTGAGAATGCGGCTTGTAGGTTAAACCCGCCCGTGTCCGCTGCCAGGTCGAGTACCTCGCCAGCGAAGAACAGGCCAGCTACCATTTTGGACATCATCGTGCGCGGGTTGACTTCTTTCAGCGATACACCGCCCATTGTAACCATCCCAGCTTCAAGGGGGAGGGAATCGGTCACTTGCAGGCGCAAGTCCTTGAGCCAGGTGAGCAGTCTGCGGCGGTCCTGTGCGGTAACCTGATGGCAGGGGCGGTCCAGCGGGATTTTTGTATGATCCGCGCACACTGCAACCATCTTTGAAGGCAGAAGACGTTTGAGCATGGTGCGGACATGCTGCTTACCGCCCTGGTCAAGCTCACGCAGGAGGCGTGCGTCCAACTTTTTCTCATCGAGGGCAGGTTTGAGATCAATAGATACGGTTACATGTTTNCGGGCACGCAGCGCATCNACGATCTCTCCGCTGTGGGAAAGAACAATAGGGCCAGAGATACCAAAGTGGGTAAAAAGCATTTCCCCAAAGGCATCAAATTTCTTTTTTTGGTCAAAAAAAACGTTGAAGCGAATGTTGCGAAGGGACAAACCCTGCAGGCGCTGTGCGATGCTGCCGGCGGTTTTGAGAGGAACAAGTGCGGGGCGAAGGGGAATTATTGTGTGCCCGACTGCCTGTGCCATATAGTAGCCGTCGCCGGTTGAGCCGGTACCGGTGAAGGTTGACCCGCCCGTGCAGAGGATGGCTACTTTTGTAGGAATGGTTTGTTTATCACGCAACCCAACCGCGGTGATATTTCCGTTTTTTATGATCAAATGGTTCACTGGTGAACGCAGTGCAATGCGTACGCCCGCTTTGCTTGTCCATTGCGAAAGCTGCTGTGTAACAAAAGCGGCATCGCCGTTTGAAGGAAATATGCGCCCACCGCGTTCGGTTTCCGTGTTAATGCCGATAGTCTCGAAGAATTCCAACAGATCGTCTCGAAAGAAGCATCCAAACGCCTGGTGCAGGAAGCGTCCGTTTGGGCCAAAATGATTAATAAATGCGTGTAAATCAACAGAATTGGTTAGATTGCAGCGCCTCTTGCCGGTAATAGATAGTTTTTTTCCGGGCACGTCTGTCTTTTCCAGTAATATTACCCGTGCGCCAGCCAGCGCTGCCTGTCCGGCAGCCATCATTCCAGCTGGTCCCGCGCCGATCACTACAACGTCATAAGTTTGATTATCAATCATGATGGTAGTTAACTATAATCGAGATTAAAGGGAATCCAGCATATAGCCTTTCTGAGTACAAGAGATTAGTCCAAGCATATTCTCAAATAGTAATACTATTTATCCCGTCGAAATATATACTTGAATCTGACGGATAAAAATGTTATTATTGTTATACTCTTTGTAAAAGACCTTGTTGATCGATCCGGTGGAGGGTAATTACGGACCATCATCGAGGTCTTTTATTTGTTAGGATTTATTTAATCAGACAGTAGAAAATATATAAAAAAAGGCCTCTGGTATAATCTTTTTCATGTTCCCCGCAGTCTCATTGGATATAGAAACAACAGGTCTGGACCCTCATCGTGACGCAATCATCGAGATTGGTGCGGTTAAATATGACGGGAATCAGATTGTGGGGAAGTGGCAGTCTCTTATCAATCCACAGCGACCCATTCGCCCTATGATCACCCAGCTAACAGGCATTGACACCAAGATGGTGGCATCCGCTCCTCAGATTGCAGATGTTATCCAGGATTTCGCGGATTTTGTGGGGGATTTGCCGGTGATTGGCCATAATATTTCTTTTGATCTATCCTTTTTGGGAAAACACCATAATTTTGACAATAATCCGGTTATTGATACGTTTGAAATTGCCGCAGTCATTCTGCCTTCAGCGTCAAGATATAGTTTGGCATCTTTGGTCGAGGAATTAGGTACTGAAAACCTGTCCCCGCATCGCGCTCAAGAAGATGCTGACGCGACCTTGGAGGTATTTTTACACCTATTAGAAAAAGCACACGCCCTGCCAGTACATTTGATCGCTGAGATTGTTCAGTCCTCAAAGGATATTAGCTGGGATGGGCGCTGGTTTTTCTCGCAGTTGCTGCGGGAACAATCAAAAACTCCTATAAAAGCGCGGTCCGTAAAACAGAAAGAATATGGCGTACTTTTCACGGATCCTTCAGAGATCCTCGCGCCACCAATGAAAACTAACGATGAAATTCAACCTCTGGATGTGGAAGAAATCACGGAAATATTAAGCCCGGGTGGTGTATTCTCAAAGTATTTAGATAACTTTGAATCACGGAATGAGCAAATTGAGATGCTGCAGGCGGTCACCAATGCGATTTCTGGGAGCCAGCATTTGATGGTCGAAGCTGGCACTGGCATCGGAAAATCATACGCGTACCTGATTCCCGCAGCGTTGTGGTCGACAAAAAACAATTCCCGGGTGGTGATCTCGACGAATACGATCAATTTACAGGATCAATTGATGGATAAAGATATACCTGATGTCAAGAAGGCATTGGGCATTGATCTACGGGCAGCTGTTCTGAAAGGGCGCTCAAATTACCTGTGTCCGAGGAGACTGCAAGCGCTGCGCCACCGCAAGCCGCGGGATGTGAGTGAGCTGCGTTTATTGGGAAAAGTTCTCGTGTGGTTGGAGTCTGGGGGCAGTGGATTTTTGAATGAACTCACTCTGACCGGCCCTGCCGAAAAGGAAGCATGGGTGCGGATCTCCGCACAGGACGAAACCTGCAACATGGAAGCATGCGTCAGCAGAATGGGAGGCGGCTGCCCATATTTTCACGCTCGGCAATCAGCGCTCAATGCGCACATTATTGTTGTAAACCACGCACTGTTGCTTTCGGATGTGGTTGCAAACAACCGGGTTCTGCCGGATTATAAATATTTGATTGTGGATGAGGCGCATCATCTGGAAGACGCATCAACTAATGCGCTCAGTTATCGCGTTACACGCAGGGAAATTGAGCGATTATTCTCTGAGTTAGGCGGGTCCAATAGTGGTGTTTTAGGAAGAACCCTCGAGATCACTGAAAAACATTTGAAACCTTCTGATCAGGCAGGCGCAGAAAAAATGGTTGGGAAAGCTTCAGATCTTGCCTTCCGTGCGGAAAACACATTCAGAACTTTTTTTGTTCAGTTGGACGCTTTTCTTAAGGATGAACGAGATGGCAGACCTCTTGGGGAGTACGGGCAGAAGGTTCGCGTAGTCCCATCCACACATACCATACCAATTTGGTCTGAGATTGAGATCTCATGGGATGCGGCGGCACAGCCAGTGGATAGTCTTCGAAAGATGCTTGATCAACTCCACCATGATCTGGCAGATGAGATCCAAATGAATGATGAGGAGATAGAAGTGCTGCTTGGTGACTTAGCGAGCATTGTGAGGCGCTTGCAGGAAGTGCACCGTTTCATTAACGCGATGGTATTTGATCTTGATCCAGGTTACATTTACTGGATAGAGGTTGATTTCCGTTTCAGGAAGCTTACCCTGAACTTTGCCCCGCTGCATATCGGGACGTTGATGGAAAATTTCTTATGGCACACGAAAGAGAGTGTCGTGATCACGTCTGCAACGCTGACAGCAAATGAGCAGTTTGATTACATCCGCACCAGGCTGAACGCCGATGAAGCGGATGAATTAGTGATGGGGTCACCTTTCGATTATGAGAATTCTGCGCTGCTTTTCATTCCAANAGATATGCCGGAACCGGCTGATTTTCGCGCTTACCAGCAATATTTGTCACGGGCAATCTCGCGAACGGCAAAAGTAACCAACGGCCGCATGCTGGTATTGTTTACATCTTATAAACAACTAAGGGCCACTTCTCAGGTGATCACGCCACTGCTGGCAAAAGATCATATTCAAGTATTTGAACAGGGTGGGGGCGCATCTGCCTCTTCTTTGCTCGAATCTTTTAAGAATGCAGAACGGGCTGTGCTGTTAGGTACACGGTCTTTTTGGGAAGGTGTGGATGTGCCGGGGGAAGCATTATCTGTATTAGTGATCACTAAACTTCCATTTGATGTACCAAGCGATCCGATTATTGCCGCGCGGTCAGAAACTTTTGAGAACCCTTTTGGTGAATATACACTTCCAGAGGCGATCCTCCGGTTTCGGCAGGGGTTTGGGCGGCTGATTCGAACTCAGTCGGATCGAGGTGTGGTGGCTGTGCTGGATCGGCGTGTACGGTCAAAGCAGTATGGACCTCAATTCCTGCATTCACTCCCACACTGCCATCTGTCGGAAACGACAATCGAGGATCTTCCGAGTGAAGCTGCTCGGTGGTTAAATATTTAATATACTTTCTTTCTTTAACTAATTTATTCCAAAATGGTCACTTTCATTTCCATAGGCGCTACATGTTTTAACATCGCTTGCGCGGGGCAGTATTTATTTGCGGATAGTTCGACTGCTCTTTCGACTGCTTCTAGGGAAATATCTTTTCCGCTGATCACATATTCAATCGATAGATGGGTAAACACTTTCGGGTGTTCCTCACTACGTTCAGCGTGAACCATTACCTCAAAACTGCTGATCTCCTGCCGCTTTTTACGCAAAATGGAGATCACGTCCATGGCGGTGCAGCCAGCCAAACCAATCGCTAATAATTCCAATGGGCGAAAACCGTCATCATCTCCTCCTACGTTTGGGCTGGTTCCCAACGGCACTTTAAACCCAGAATCGGATGTGCCCTCAAAACTCATTCGTTCTTTCCAAATTACTTTAGCGTCCATATTATTCCTTTCAATACCCCAATCCAGGGGTTATTGATTGTTATCAGGTAAATCCAACTGCGGCTTCAAAACCACATTTTGGGCAAATAAGATTAAGCTTGCCATTATATTCCAGGTGTGCAGATCTGCATTGTGGGCAAAATGCTCCAATTTCTGGACAGCTGTTTTTGCTCTCTTCGTTTTGTCCATCATTTTTCTGGATACTAGAATTGATGATCTCATCCCAGACGCCCATCGTTTTTTTTAAACAAGCGGCCAGTTAGGCAGCACATCTATGTCAAGCTCATCCTTGAACCCATTGATGAAGCGGAAATATCCAGCGGTGCCGATCATCGCGGCATTGTCTGTNCACAGTTTTAAGGGAGGGATGTGCACTTGANATTGTTTTTGGCTGGTCATCGCTTTGCGNAATGGGCGATTCGCTGATACTCCCCCGGCCACAATAATGTGNTGCGCACCGGATTGTTCAGCCGCATCAAAAGTTTTTTCCACCAGAACATCTACCACGGCTGCTTGAAAACTTGCAGCGACATCATTAACAGGGATAACTATTCCTTGAGATTGTAGATTTTTTACTTCTCGCAGAACAGCAGTTTTTAATCCGCTGAATGAAAAATCCCAGCTGCCTCCCAATCGTGCACGAGGGAATTGAAAAGCTGTCGCGCTACCTCGTTCGGCAGCTTTTTGAATGGAAGGTCCTCCTGGATACGGAAGGTTTAATAATCGAGCGACTTTATCGAATGCCTCACCCGCGGCATCATCTAAGGTACTACCAAGGTGCTCATACGTTAGATGTTCTTTCATCAGGATCAGTGATGTGTGACCGCCGGAAACGATCAGAGCGATGGCGGGAAATTCCGGTGTGATTAGATCTTTATCATCATCAATATTGATCCATGAGGAATAAACGTGTCCTTCCAGGTGATTAATGCCGATCAAGGGCAGCCCACTGCCTATAGAGAGCGTTTTTGCCATGTTCATGCCCACCACAAGTGATCCGGCAAGTCCGGGGCC
>JGI24724J26744_10001781_pt1 | contig 14614 bp, 13 predicted proteins | sample Cruoilmetagenom7_FD_26744 | JGI IMG/M metagenome (IMG submission 26744)
CAAGGCCCCGAAGCAATCTCGGGATAATGAGAGTGAGATTGCTTCCCCTTCGCTTCGCTCAGGGTCGCAATGACACATGGGGAATCTATTTTCGGAATAAAAAAGGGCAAGATACTGAAGATCGGAAAGAAAGGAGGTGGTTTAAATTGGCAAAGGTGTTTAAGCGTATCAGAAGTTTCAGCCCGGTAGCGGCCTCTGTGGGGTTGATTCTGGCACTACTGGCGGGCTCGGTAGTCTCCGCCAAGGCTGAACCAGCAGAGGAGAGGGTGGTGAAGATTGGACTCCAATGCTCATGGACTGGCACACTGGCTAGTACTGCTGTTCCGTTACACGAAGGGCAGCTTGATTACATAAGATGGCTAAATGAACAAGGTGGTATCAGCGGCATTAAGGTGGAGGGTAGATGGGAAGATACTAGAGGAATAGTGCCTGCAGCTATTAGTGCCCACAAAAGATTGGTGGAATGGGGTGAGGTGATAGAAGCCAACTTCTATGATGCAGCCATAGCAGCAGTGTTACCCCGGCTCGCCAGAGACGAGATACCCTGTGTATATACTACGGGTACTTATTCATCCATCTTTGTGACAAAGCCGCGGTGGGTTTTCGGCTCCGGCCCTATAGTGGAAAACATACTCTGTGCTGCTGCGGAATGGATGCAGAAAAACTGGACAGAAAAACGTCCGCTTAGGCTGGGGATTGTTCACGCTGATGTTCCTGCGATTCCTGTCGCTCTCAAGCCTGTACGCCCATACTTAACCGAAAGGGAAATAGAGTTTGTTGGTACAGAGGTATTGCCTATGTTGGGAGTCATTGATTCCACTACAGAGCTCCTTAGGATGGCTGCCAAGGAGCCTGATTGGCTCATAGTGGCACATTATGGGGGAAGCATGGTGACAATAGTAAAGGATATAGCAAGACTAGAGCTTCAAAAAAGGGGGGTAAAGCTTTTTGCCGATCCAATTACACTGGACGAACCACTCATAAAGATAGTTGGAAAGGCAGCTGAGGGATGGTATAAGACAGCCTACGAGCCAACCCCAGCTGACACTCAGCTATCTATGATGAAGCCCCTCTTGGATGCAGCCAAAAGGTATCGTGGTCACAATCCAGAAGATGTTCCCATATTATACTTCAGGGGGTGGATTGGAATGGGGGTTATATGTGAAGCCGTAAGGATAGCTATAGAAGAGGTAGGGCTTGAGAACCTAAACGGGCGAGCGGTGAGGGATGCCTTCGTCAGGATAAAGGACTTCGACACTGGCCTAGGACCTCCGATAACCATTACTGAAGACAAGCCGTTTTATAATGATTTCTGGTATGTCTATCACATTGAAAAGGGTGAGCTTCGGCGTATTGACCGGTCAAGAATATCTCGTGTATTCCACTATGTTATAGCTGATAATGAAGTTCGGGCGGAACGCCTTTAAATATATCCAATTCCTCGAACTAAACCTTCAACAGCGAGAGTTCTGGAGATAATTCCTTCTATTACCTTCCTTGCTAGCCCGATATGGTGCTTGTGTAGGAGGCAGGTTTCAGGGGGGCTGGTATTTTGCCGAGGGTGGAAGCGGGGTGGCGCGGGGGCTTGAAGCATATAAGCCTCTAGGTGAAGAGCGCGCCGGGTACTTGGTCGGGAAGTTAGTTAAGTTCCTTAACTTACCCTGAGATGGAAGACAGCGCACTCAGCCGCCATGAGAAGGCTATGTTCAAAGCGCTAATCAGAGATGAGGAGGCGTGAAGCGCAGCTGGAATGGATCACCAAAGACCGCAAATACTTCACAGGTTCACCTTACGAGCTGATGATTAGCATGCCTTAAGGCTCTGAACTGTGGCCGCCTGGGATGTCTATACCTCTTCCTGCCANNAACCATCGAGNTCTCGCTCCAGAGCACTGGGGTCTGATGTCGGGGTGTGGCAGATGTGTCTTTGACAGAGGTATACTGTGGGACAGCCGTGGATCATAGTCCGGTTTTTGAGAAGGGGAGCTGCTCTCAACGTGNGCGGCTCGACCGGATCAACGCCGACCAGAACCCTGTTTGGCATGTAGTGAGCATGGATTGTTCTCAATAGGGCTTGAGTCCGTGGATCGCTATGCGTGCCGGCGATAACGATCTCCTTCGGGTTGGACAGATGGAAATCCAGGGCACAAAGCCAATGTCCAAAGCCAAGGGGATGAGCTCTGATCTGTTCCCGCACCGAGCTCAGCGCTGCCACGGCACGCTTTTCAAAGGCAGTTTCACCGGTGATGATTGCCAGGCGCAGCAAGACGTCGGCGGCTGCTGATCCACCGCAAGGTTTCACCGAATCCAAGATGTCCCGGGGGCGGACAAACAGAGCACTGTGATCCTGTCCCGTATCGTAGAATGGCCCATGTTGTCCCTCATCCCAGAAGCGGTAGGTCATGGCATCAGCTAGAGAAATGGCCTCCTCCAGCCACCGCTGCTCGAAGCTGGCTTCGTGGAGAGCCAGGAGACCGCTAATTAGGAGGGCGTAGTCATCCAGATAGCCGGGTATTTTGGATTTGCCGTCCTTATAGCTATGCATCAGAACATCATCTCGCCGCAGCTCATGGAGCAAGAAGTCAGCGCTGGCCGTCGCTGCACTGCGGTAGTCCTCTCGGCCCAAAATGCTGGCCGCTTCGGCGAAACTAGCTAACATTAAGCTGTTCCACGAGGTCACTATCTTCTCGTCACGGCTGGGTCTTACCCGTTGCTCCCTTGCGGCAAGGAGTCTCCTCCTCGACTGCTCGATGGTAGCTCCCAGCTCTTCTTGCCTGACACCGACCGCTGCGGCAAACGTCTCGATATCCGTGGGCACATGGAGCACATTTCTCCCATCGAAGTTGCCCTCATCACTTATGCCAAAGTACTGCCCGATAAGCCTGCCCTCCTCTTGACCCAGCAGGCCGATGATCTCCTTGGCCGTCCACACATAGTATTTCCCTTCCACCCCTTCGCTATCGGCGTCCTGAGCGGAATAGAAACCACCGGCGGAGTCGGTCATCTCCCTGAGGACGTAGTCCAGCGTGTCCTCGGCGATGTGCCGGTATCCAGTGTTGCCCGTTGCCTGGTAGGCATGAAGATAAAGTCGGCTCAGGAGCGCATTATCGTAGAGCATTTTTTCAAAATGGGGGACAAGCCAGCGGGCATCAGTTGAGTAGCGGTGGAAGCCACCACCAATCTGGTCGTAGATCCCGCCCTTTGCCATTTTGTCCAGGGTCAATTCCACCATCTGGAGTGCCTGTGACTCCTGGCTTCGGTGGTGGTAGCGCAGCAGAAACTCCTGGACCATAGGCTGGGGGAATTTTGGTGCCGAGCTAAAGCTACCATTCTCATGGTCAAAGCTTGCTGCTACAGCCTGGTATGCCTGACGAAGGATGTCACCATCCAGTGGCTGTGGCGTTGCTTTGACACTTGACCTCTCTTTCAAATATGAGACCAACTGATCTGCAGTGGCTGCGACCTGAGATCTTCTGGTGTTGTAGGCGTCGGCCACGGCTAGCAGAACGCGAGAAAAAGCGGGCAAGCCATGGCTATCCTGGGGTGGGAAGTAGGTGCCGCCATAGAAGGGCTCTCCCTGGGGTGTGAGAAACACGGTCAGCGGCCAACCACCGCTACCGGTCATGGCCTGCACCGCTTCCATATATACATGGTCTAAGTCGGGGTGCTCTTCGCGGTCCACCTTAATGGGGACAAAGTGCTCGTTCATGAGACCTGCTATGGCCACGTCTTCGAAACACTCCCGCTCCATGACATGGCACCAATGGCAAGCAGAGTAGCCTATGCTCAGCAGGATAGGCTTGTCCTCCCTCCGGGCGCGTTCCAGCGCCTCGCTATCCCATGGGTACCAGTCCACAGGATTATGGGCGTGCTGAAGCAGATAAGGGCTGGTCTCCTTTATCAGATGGTTAGTCATTCAGAATCTGACCTCAATGGTGAACCTGCATTTGAGTCTTCAATCTAGCACTTTCGTTGCTCCTCGGCGATGGGATGTCAGCAGCCACACAGGCATGGCCCGCTTTGCGTAGCGCAAGGCTCACAGCAGTATGTAACACTATCCTTCTCGTAGCCGCCTCCAACAATAGCACAACCACACACTGGACATAGTTCCTCAGCCATCTCATTTTCCCCCTTTGACCAAATTCTATACCTGCCCACATTATGTTGAATGTGACTATTGTCTCAAGAACTGACCTGGACCACACATTTGAAAACACCCTGGGTTAAGCAACTACTAGTGGGCTTCGAACCACCAACTGTGCCTGTCAACAGGGAAGGTATTCCCGCAAGTTTCAGGCTCACTTCGCTATTGCGCCTTCAGGCTGATGCTCAAACTGTCTATTTTGCTTACCCCCTTTAGTGACGAGACCAGGCCAACCAATGTGCTGGCAATAATGTCGTTGGGGAAGGGGGTAAGGGGGAGTTCATTCCCATTGACGATGACTCTGACATCGCCTTGCTCTAGATAAAGCTCCAGGCTCTCGATATCCTCAGTCCCCTTCAAGGAGGATACCGCGCCGGCAACGGTCCGAGCCAAGAACTCCTCGACGAAGGGGTTGAGATCGAGGGCTGCGTTATTAACCCAGAGCTTTGCCTCAAAGATTCTCTTCATTCTATGCCGCCTCCTAGATTCCGAGTAGCCTCATCTACCCTTAAGCAATTGTCCTGTCACCTCAGCTACTCTCCGTCGGAGGACCTCCGCTACCGCCAGGTCGTCGGCTGTTGGGGGATGCTCCTCAAAGGTACCACAGGCACCACAACGGGAACCGGCAGTGGCCGTGCGCAGTGCATTCTGAGGCACGCTCCTCAAACAAGATTCTCTTTCTGGCCATCAAGGGGGCTTCAATTATGGCCTTGTTGAATTCAGGTAGGTCGCTGGGCTTGCGGGAGGTGATCAGACTGGCGTCACGCACCACTGGCTTATCTACCCATAGAGCACCGGCGTTTTTGAGGTCCACTGCCACCGAAGCCCAGAAGGTAAGCCTGCGATCTCTTACAATATCCGCGGTATGTACTCTTTGTCCTGCTGCCAACAACAACCACCTGGGCACCGGCCTCCTTCATGACCTTCATTGGCTCTGTGAGTTCAGAATCCTGAAGTTCTTCCTCGGCCAGAATAGCGATCCGCTTCCCTTCTAGCACCATCTCGCCCTCCTTCAGTTTTCCCGATTGAAGAAGTCGTCATAGAATATCTCCAACTTCAACTTCTGTTTCAACTCTTCGCAAATCAGCCTCTCACAGAGGTGTTTGGCGTCCTCATCGCCTAGAGCACTCATCTTCTGGGGTAGAACTCCACATGGCCTGCTGCTCTCGCCTCATGGTGAAAACAAGCGTGGCCCGCGATGTAGAAGGACGACAGGCGATCTCCCTGTACATTGCCACCTCCAACAGCTTGCTCAACTCATCCTGCATGTTGAAAGCTCCAGTCATGATACTATTCAGTGGAGATGGGGTAGCCAGCAGCTCTCCAAGCTGTCATACTGCCCAGGATATTGTACACTTCGCAGCAGCCTTCCCGGAGGAGGATGCTGGCGCCGAGCCCGGCGCGATGTCCTACGTTACAGATCAATGCTGTTGGTTTGTCTCTGGGAATATCGGCCATTCTCTCCGGAATATGCCCCACATATATGTGCTTTGCACCCTCTATATGTCCCTTATCCCATTCCTGCTCCCCCCTGTCATCCAATATGGTGAGTCTCTCGCCGTGGTCTATCTTGGCTTTCAGCTCATGGACTGTCAAAACCCCCAAGTGCTGGGTTGGAAATCCGACATTGTACCAGCCCTCGATGCCACCCTTGAGATAGCCCGAAATCTGGTCATAGCCAGCACGTATCAGGTAGCTAACTGCTCTCTCTAGATTAGACTGGTCTTCTAACACCAACAAAATGGCCTTGTCATAAGGTAGTACCCATCCAGCGAACACAGGTAGTCCTTGAAGCCAGATGCTATAGGCCCGCTTGATGTGGGCACCGCCGAAGGCAGCCGGTAGACTGGTATCAACAACCACTGCCCCCCGCTCTATCTCGTCCCTGAACTCGGCCGGAGTAAGTGGAGCCGGTAGAGGCAGACATCTCAAGAGGGGAGGACCTTCCAAATTATATTTTTCCATTTGGCGGAAATAGCGGGGCCTCTCCAGCTTTTCAGTCACCTTGTATTTTATGAAGTCGTCTCTATTCTTCTGAAGCATCGGGTTTTGCGCTCTCTCTATGCCGATAGTACTTTCATCCCGGTCGGCAATACTCGCCGCACAGACTGATCCCGCGCCGTGGGCTGGACACAGGAGCACCCCGTCACCCAGGGGAAGGATCCTATCGAAGATACTGTCATAAAGATTTGAGGCCAACCTCGGAGTCTCTTCGGGACCATATAGGTCCGTTCGGCCGACATCACCCACTAATAGCGCGTCCCCAGTGAATACCATTACCGTAGCTTTACCAGAGGAGAGGTCAGCCACCGTATAGGACGTGCTCTCGTCAGTATGCCCTGGGGTATGGATAGCAGTCAACCTGAGGTCGCCAATCCTAAATTCCTGCCCATCTCTCAGTGTATTGCCGTATTTCCAATCCAAACCAGGCCCGTGATAGATTTCGGCCGCAGTGATGTGATTGAGTTCCCCAGAGCCGATCACGTAGTCCTCGTTGCGGTGTGTCTCGAAGGTATACCTGATTTTCAGGCCTTTCTGCTGGGCCAAGTCAACGTAGATGTGGCAGTCACGCCGAGGGTCAATTACGGCAGCATCATTTTCTGAACCGATGAAGTATGAATTGTGGGCTATTCCCTCTGATTTCACGCGTTCAAAAATCATCTGCGCCCTCCTGGCTCAATTATCGTCCCCGAACCACTTCCGACAGCCTCTGCAGTATAATATCAGCGTGCTTGCGTTCCTCGACGGCCAACTCGTGCAATAGCACTTTGGCTTCCGCGTTACCCACCAATGCCAGAGTTCGCTTATAGAAATCGTAAGACATGAACTCCTTTTCCAGCGCTATCTCCAATGCCGCCATCTCATCGGCGAATTTCTCGTCTACTCTGGCCAGAGCAGGACTGATCTCAATACCACCTTCCATGTGTTCCACCTTGAGCCCGTGCTTGAGCTTTTCGAAAGGTGGAAGTTCCTCCTCGCCCAGCCTGGCAGCCTGCTGGTAGAGGCGCTGCATATGTCCATCTTCGGCGCTCGCTAGCACCTGGAATGTCTCTTTCGCCAGAGGCAACTTGACCTTATCCCCAGCCACCATATAAAAATCCCACGAGCCCTTCTCCAGTTTGATAGCCAGCATGAGAGTATCCCTGACACTGGATGTTTCGGTTATCAACTCAGGCCTGGCTTCAGGTATTCCAGCGATAGTCTCATAAGGCCAGTTGAGAATACCGCCATCCAGGTGGTAAACACCCTCAAACCCCAGTCCACACAGGGCTATAGCTGCCGCCGTGCTTCTGTGTCCTGAGCGGCAATAGGTGATAATCTTCTTGCTTCGGTCTAACTCCTCTTGTCTAGCTTCCAGTTCGCCCAGCGGGATAAGCATAGCACCGGGGAGGTGTGCGGCTTCATACTCTTCAGGTTGCCTCACATCTAGAAGGAAAAACTTGCCCTTCTTGTCCTTATCCAGTAGAGCTTTCATTTCTTCAGGTGCTAGTCTTTTTATTTGGTCTACACCACAAGATATCTTCATCTCGGCAATACCCCCCAGTTACTTCAGCGCTAGGCAACTTCCTATTCAGTCCGGCACTTCTGCTAACCTTGCTGTTTCTCCTGTGGTACTCTTTCCACCATGCGTAGGATTATTTGTTCTTTCGTGGCGTGATTCTCAGCAGGATGCAATATATTATCATTTATTTTTCTCCATGGTGCCCAGATCTGTTTCATCGCTGGCTCCTTAGAAATCGAGCCAGCCTCGGACGAGGCTGGCTCTTTCCAGCTTTCTTATTGAACATCTGGTCACTTCATGTTCAAACAAACTTTATGTCAAGTAAATGGGCGGAGCAGGAGATACACGGGTCATAAGCCCGCACCAGCATCTCCAAACTGAGCTTTATCTCATCCTCAGGCCTATCCAGAATCTGGGGCACAAGGGCCTCAAAGTCCTTCTGGATACTGTTGTGATTCTGGTTGGTGGGAATAACACAGTTGGCTGAGGTCAGTATACCCTGCTCGTCGAAGGTATAGTCGTGGAAAAGGATGCCACGCGGCGCCTCGACGGCACCGATGCCTCTTCCTGCCTTCACCTTGACCGTATTGTCCTCCTCCTTCAGGCCCCGGGCCAGGACCTGGTCTATGATGTCACTGGCATGCTCGGTGACATGGATGGCTTCCACCAACTGGGCCACATTGTTCATGTATGGGTTATGGCAGACCGGCTTGAGCCCCAGTTCAGCGGCAGCCTTCTTGGCGGTGGTGGAGAGCTGCCCATGGTTGTTGTTGAAGCGGGCGAGAGCCCCCACCGCATAGGAGTCACGGTTATGCTTGCTGTACTTGGCAGTGGAATGAGGAACGCAGAATTCATTTGTTATCTCAAGATAGTTGGCCACCGGGGTGGTGCCGGTATCGGTGGAGGATATGTCTCCCGAGATGAAGGCATATTCGGTGGGGTCCTTCAGGGCAATAAACTCGGTCTCCCTCTCAAACTGAGGGATGGAGAGGGTCTTGAACAGCTCAACGGTGGCCATGTGGTCGTTCATGGCGTCCTTGAGCCGCTTCTGGATTGCTCTCAGATCATCCGCCTTGGGCAGCTTGGCAAATCTGCCCACCATCGGCTGGATGGGGNGGGNCTTCCTGCCACCAATGATATCGGCGAGGTCATTAGCTAGCTTTTTGAGCCTTAGCGCCATCAGTACCACATCCTTGTGGGTCTCCACCAGGGGGAAGACGCTACCTACGCCCAGGAGGTCGGGCGCGGCGAGGAAGTAGTAATGGAGTACGTGGCTCTGGAGGGTCTCAGCATCGTAGAGTATTTTCCTCAAGAGCAGTGTCTGCTCAGAGGGCACCAAGCCAAAGGCACTCTCGCAGGCCTGAATGGAGCAAGTGGAGTGGGCGATGGAGCATATGCCACAGATTCGGGGGGCAATTATGATTACATCGTCATACTTGCGGCCACGAAGCATGGCCTCAAAGAGGCGGGGTGACTCGACAACCTCCCACCTCAGCTCCTCAATCGTGCCATTCTTGGCATTGAGGACGATATTGCCGTGCCCCTCCACTCGAGTAACATGATGGATGTTGACGTGTATCTCCTTCATTTGGCCACCTCCGAATAGCCATCGAACATTCTAAACCTGGAGAGAACCTGTTCCACGCTCAGACCATGTTTTTTGAGAATCTCCTTCTCTGAATCGGCATTGGGGTTATCCACCAGGCCGCGACAGCCCCAGCAGATGCGCCCATTGCTAACGCAGAGGGCACCACACCCTGCCCTGGTGACCGGTCCGAGGCAAGTTTCCCCCTTCTCAAAGACGCAGACATTCCCCGCCATCTTGCACTCGACACAGACCGGGTAGTTGGGGATATCAGGTCGCTTCCCCTGAAGCAAAGCCTTCACCACTTTGAGGAATTCCGACTGAGTCATCGGGCACCCTCGGACATAGTGCTCCACAGGGACGACCGCATCTATGGGGCGGGCGGGGATGGTATCGTAGTACTTGGCATCATCCCCGTATACTATCTTCAGTGCCTCATCCATGGAATAGAAATTCTTGAGGCAGTTGATCCCGCCAATGCAAGCGCAGGCACCTATAGGCACCAGTATCTTGGCCCGGCCCCTTATCTCCTTTATCCGGGCGATGTCCCTTTCAGTGCTTATGGCGCCATCGATGAAGGCAATATCATAATCATCGCTCCGCTCCGTCATCGCCTCCCTGAAATTAACTATATCCACCGCGCTAATGATGTCGAGAAGTTCCTGCTCAAAGTTGATAGCCTCCAACTGACAGCCCTCGCAGCCGGTAAAATCAAAGAATGCAACTTTTGGCTTCATCTCTATAATGCCTCCCGTAGGTTTTTGACTTCAGCATAGGTGAAAACAGGCCCATCCTGACAGGCATAGGCACCGTTAATCTGGCAATGTCCACACTTGCCTACGCCACATTTCATCTTTCTTTCCAAGGATATTATTATCTGTTCATCGGGAAGCTGCTTTTTCTTGGCCTCAGCAATGGCGAAACGATACATGACCGGTGGGCCTACGATGAATGCCATTGTCTTCCCTGGATCGATTTCAAAATCAGGGAACAAGGTAGTGATAACTCCCACATGCCCTGCCCAGGTTTCGTCCCCAACATCCACCGTCTCCATAAACTGTACATCTTCCCTGGCTGCCCACCGTGCCAGGTCATCAACAAATACGCGCTCCTTTGGATTCCTTGCCCCGAACAAGATAATGATCTTGTTAAAGGAATTCCTGTTGTCCAAAACATAGTTTATCAGCGACCGAAGGGGGAAAAGCCCAATTCCACCGCAGACGAACAGCAGGTCCTTGCCCTTAAGGGGTTCGATGGGGAATCCTCGACCGAACGGCCCTCGAATCCCTACTGCTGCACCTTTCACCAATTGATGGAGAGCAGTCGTTACATTTCCTATCCTCCGCACCGCCAGCTCAAACGAGCCCTTTTTCGTAGGCGAGGAGGAAATAGAGATTGGTGCCTCCCCGATACCAAAGAGGGAAACCTCTACAAACTGTCCCGGCTGATGACCTAGCTCTCCACCGTCCTTGAAGGCAAACTCAAAGAGCTTCTCCCGCTCTGTTAGTTGTTCCACCTTTATGAGCTCAGCAAGACGGGGTAAGTAGAGAGCCTCTTCCTTGGTACTTACCGCCATAGTCATATTAGCTTCCTCCTTTCAGTCTGCTGTAAGTGTCTACTGGGCTAGCGATCTCAGCCAGACAGGCAGTGATACATCTGCCACAGCCAACGCAGCCCTGTATTCCGAACCTTTCCATCATGTACTTGCCCTTGCGGAAGTAGCGATGTCGCAACCGGGTGCTCCTGTGCTGTCTGAAATTTTCGCCAGTCGCTACCTTGGCAAAATCCTCCAGAAGGCAGCTATCCCATTGACGGTAGCGCTCACCGGTGGTAAGGGTGAGAGCTACATCCTCTTGAACGTCAAAACAGACACAAGTAGGACAAACCATAGTGCAAGAACCGCAGGACAAACATTTCTGTGCTAGTTCTTCCCAGAGAGGATGATCATAGTTTTCCTCCAAGAGCCTGGGGATCTGGTCCAGGCTGACTGGCGCTGAAAGCTGGTACTTTCGGGCCGCTTCATCTCGGGCTGTCTTGCCTTTGGACAGGTCGCCGTCTGAGGCATCTCTTGTCTTGGCATGTTTCTGCAGGAGTTCCTCTCCCTTTGCCGAACCTATAGCCACCACATATTCTGCACCAATGTCGGTTAGCAGCAGATCGAAGCCGCTTTCCGCAGTAGCGGTGCCCACACTGGCGCAAAAGGCATGAGGAGACGGGTTCAAGCAATCGACTCCTATGATTGTGGCTGCTTCTCTCTTTCGGAAGTAGTTGGGGTCCGGGTTATCTTTGGAAAAAACCGCATCCATTAGTTGGATAGCTTTGATGTCGTAGGGGTGAACACCAAGAATGATTCGCCGCTGTGCTTGGGTTATGGGCTCAGCCTTAATCGCTTCAGCAAGCTCAAATTTCAGAAAAGCTTCCCTTTGAGGAAGGAAGTATTCTTTTGGAGAGAGCACGGTAACGTCGTAATCAAGACATAGCTCACCAGGACTGCCTATCTTGTCAAAAACATACTTCCCGTCCTTCCTCCTCACTCCAACCACCTCTCCCTGCCTTAAAAGGTTTTCAACGAAGGCAGCAAGTTCTTGCTTGGCGATGACTTGTGAATGCATTTTCACCTCCGATAGCATGTGGAAATTTTCGCAAACCTATCTGTGGTTCGCACAATAGCAATAATAACAAAAGTGCACTTCCTGCTCCTGCCCCGCCATCCCCAAGAATAGCCATCCCCCCACCTTTTGTCACCCGCTTTTCACCCCCCTTGCTTGAGTCACCCTGCTAAAATCACCTCAGCCAGAGGCTCTATTCTTGAGCCAGCCTCCTGCCCAGCTCAAACGCGTCTCGTAGTGCCGTTGGGTGCTCCTCAATCTCACCCTTCTTATCCACGCCCCGGACAAGGAGATCATCAACGTACTTGACGCCAATGGCTTGGAAGAAGTATTCTACTGTTAATATCGACCCATCAAACAATTTCTTGCCCCTGGTTGCCCCGACAGCGATAAACGCCCCCTTTCTCCCAGAATCAGGCAGGTTATGTTTGAGAATGTATCTTCTGGCCCACAGCGCCTGGCAGCGATCGATTAGCGCCTTAACCTGGCTGGTCAGCCCGTAGAAAAACATCGGCGAGGCAACTATTACAGAGTCAGCATGGAGGAGCTTGGGATATATTACATCCATGTCATCTCTCATGACGCAATTGCCATCCCTCAGGCAGCCATAGTATTCTCGGCAGGGGGCTATCCTTAGCTTATCTACGATGATCTTCTCAACCTCTGCCCCCTGACTTTGTGCCCCCTTCAAGGCCTCGTCTAGCAGTAGATCGGTATTGCCTTTTATCCTCGGGCTTCCCATAATCCCGGCGACTCTCAATCATACCTCCGGCCAAAGAATGCTAATGTATCGACTCTGCTCCAGCCGACAGGCCATAAACGGCTTGAAATTCCCTAATCATGAAACCACAAAAGCGATCTGCAGTCAACTGAATGACCGACGAGAAGGTAAAGGCCATATCGCAACAGGAGAAGAGCGTGTGAAGACACTGGACAGGCAGATTAGGGGTGTGGATTCCAGAATGGAGGCTCAGATTTCAGGCCAATCAACACTTGACAGGATGGAATAAATTGGTTTACAGTAGTAATTGCTACTACTTACTACTCAATGCGCCTCACATCTGGCGCTATGGCCGGGGAATCAAAGCAGAAAGGAGTGGTCCTGGCGGCGCTGACAGGTATATTCCAGGGGAGCCCAGCGGGGCAGTCACGATGAGCACCTTGGGGGGGATGCCCAATCTCAGGCCGGAGAGGGTTTACGCGAACCTCAGATTGCCGAAAGATGAAGGGGATGTCTTGAAGCTCGATCCTGCTGGCACCCTGAGCAGGTCTGATGGTAATACCCGGAATCATTATCACTTCAGGTGTGAGAAGTGCGGTCGCGTTTATGATGTGGGAGAGCCGTGGATCAAGAGATCGATAATAGGGTAGTCAGAAAGGAGGCTTCAAGCTCTCTTGTCATCGGGTGGAATCTTGTCGGCTGTGTAAGGATTGCCAATCTTGAAATCACTCAATTAGGAGAGATGCCATGGAAAAACTTAAGATAGCGGGATACTGGGCCGCCAGTTGTGGTGGCTGTGAGATCGCCACACTGGAGATCGGGGACAACATCCTCAAACTTGCCGAGGCTGCTGACATCGTTTTCTGGCCAGCGCTCGTTGACTTCAAATACCACGATGTGGAACAGATGGCCGATAACAACATCGATGTCTGCCTGTTCAATGGTGCCATTCAGACGTCCGAGAATGAGCACATCGCCAGGCTGCTGCGAGCCAAGTCGAAGATAATGGTGGCCTATGGCTCCTGCTCCTACGAAGGCTGCATTCCCGGCCTGGCCAACCTGACAAATCGCGACGGCGTTTTTGCCCGGGCCTACCGCGAGACACCATCAACAGACAATCCCAATGGTGTCTTGCCTCAGACCAGCTATCAGGTGCCAGAGGGGGAACTGACCTTGCCCGAGTTCTATGATACGGTAAGAACCCTAGCCCAGACGGTGAAGGTAGACTATTTTGTGCCCGGCTGCCCCCCAGTGGGGAAACAAACCTGGGCGGTGCTCGAAGCCATCATCCAGGGTAACCTGCCGGCTCCGGGAAGCGTTGTTGGTGCTGGCACTCGAGCACTGTGCGAGGAATGTCCCCGAACCAAGGAAGAGAAAAGGGTGAAGGCGTTTTTCCGCCCTCATCAAATCATACCCGACCCTGAGAAATGCCTGCTGGAGCAGGGGCTACTTTGCGCTGGCATCGCTACTCGCGAAGGCTGCGGTGCCCTATGCCCCAGGGCCAATATGCCGTGCACCGGCTGCTATGGTCCCCCGGCAGGGGTCATTGACCAAGGAGCCAGGTTCTTGAGCGGGGTGGCCTCCATAATCGATTCCGATGACCTTGATGAGATCGCCCGGATCATAGAGTCGATCCGCGACCCAGTAGGGACCTTCTATCGCTATAGTCTGGCTGATTCGATGTTAAGGAGGGCGAGGATCAAATGAAGCGGATAAGCATTGACCCTATTACCCGACTCGAGGGCCACGGCAAAATCGAGATCTTCCTTGACGACGCTGGTGAGGTGGCCAATGCCTACTTCCAGGTTCCTGAGCTGAGGGGCTTTGAAAAATTCTGTGAGGGGCGACTTGTGGAGGATATGCCTCAGATTACTGAGCGCATTTGCGGGGTGTGCCCTGAGGCCCACCATATGGCCTCGGTAAAAGCTGTGGATGCTGTTTACCATATCGACCCGCCATCCACGGCTAAGAAGCTGCGCGAGCTCTTATACAGCGCCTTCTATGTTGCTGACCATACCACCCATTTCTACATTCTGAGTGGGCCTGATTTTGTC
>JGI24724J26744_10001783_pt1 | contig 14606 bp, 14 predicted proteins | sample Cruoilmetagenom7_FD_26744 | JGI IMG/M metagenome (IMG submission 26744)
ATGTAGGCCACCCGCTGACCTGGCCCGTGATAGGTATATTGGCCGCCCCGTCCGGCGTCGAATACAGGAAACCGACTAGGGTCGCGCAGGTCATCTATCTTGGCGCTCGTCCCGGATGTGTACAGCGGAGGATGCTCCAAAAGCCATACCATTTCGGGGGCATTGTTCTCGCGAATTTCGTGCACATAGGCTTCCATTGCGGCTTTGGCATCCAGATACGGAACCGGCTTCGGACTGGAAGCCCAGAGAACGTCTTTTAGTGAAGATGAGGCACCAAGCATATACTGCATATAGCGGAGACTTTTTACTTCACAATCGGCGCGCTGCGGCGTATAGCGCGCGTCTACCCGGCGTGCGGCCGTGGCGGAATTGGTAGACGCGCAACGTTGAGGTCGTTGTGGGCGCAAGCCCGTGGAAGTTCGAGTCTTCTCGGCCGCACCAATATATTGTGTAGAAATGTAGCATTCAGCGAGACACCTTGTTTAATCCTCTTGGAGGGGAAGAAAGGTGTTTTCAATGACCAGAGATCAACACGAGATNCGTCGCNAGGTTCAAAGTGAAGGCTGGATAAGGGCCTCAAAGNGGGTTNAGGGCAGGCNGGCAAGACGGTGTCCGCCCGGGACTACCCGTCCATCCCAACCCGCCCCCAGGGCCATACTGCAATGGGAGGCTGAATGTAGTATTCCCCATCTTGTTCCACGATGCTGATCGTTATCGTTTTCTGTTGCGTTTCGCCGGGCGGCACAAAGGAGACCGTCGCTTCTGAATGGGTGTCGTCTATTCTGGTGATGTCGATTTGGCTTGCGGCAACGAGATAAAATAATCCGGTTTCGCGCATCTTGACGTACGCCTCCGACCCGCTGGCGCCAAGCAATTCGTGCTGGGTTAAGAATGCGGCCCTGGTCAACACCAGTTGAAGGTTGGCATTTTCTGGCAGTGCGATTGACCGAGGATCGGCCCCCTCCAGCAAATCTTTCGGCAATTGGGAGTTTTCAAGAAACTCTCGCAATTCTCTTTTAGTGAGTTCGTTAGGGTCGAACATGAGCCGCAAAAGCCGTGGCCCGACGGCCAACTGGAACATATCGTTCACATAGTCATATCGAGCCTCAGGTGTGATTAGATCCAAAAAACCAGAATAATCGTTTGCCGCAATCGCTTTGACGCCTTGATCCATCACTTCATCTGGTGATTGCGGACCGGTGCTTCTGGAGCAAGCAGCTAACAACAAGAGCAAAGACAGCGCGCAAAGTGCAGCGAGCTTCACCGCACTGTTGAAGGGGAACATTCGGCTTTCAGCGTTCCGTCTTGCGATTGAATATGCCATGAGAATTGTCCCTCCATCCGATTGCAGCGTATGTCAAAAATAGACGTGAGGCAATTTTGGGACGTGCTGGCAACAGGCATCGACCGGCCGGCATGATAGTTGAAGCTCGCGGGAGGCGAGAGNGAGAAGGGCGGCTCATGCAAAAGACAGATCAACGAGTAGCGGCCGTTGCGGCGCTTGATCTGCGGTCTGGCGCTGAAACACATGAAATGGTGTGCAGATTTTCGGCCCGGCCTCGGGCGCAAATGGATCGCGCTGCTTTGCTTCAGCATCATTGCCGTTGCCGGCATGGGGGCATTTTTTATGGCAATGATGGATGCGTTCTTGCTGCCTATGCGGGCAGCGTTGAAGAAGCAGGCGGTATTACCTCAATTCTAATTGGCGGGTCGGCTTATGGATATGTGCAATGAGCCGGGTGCCTCAGTGAAGGTTGGCAATCGCCAAGGCTTGCGCTCGTTGTGATCGTTTTCGGCCAGAGACTTAAACAAACACTCGGATTTACAGCCCCGCATCGGCCCCGGATTACGAATTGAGAGCCTGGGTCGCCGTATCGTTTCATGGCCTTCTTCAAAAAGGTAAGCGCTGCCTGCTTATTGCGGGATTTCGTGACGCAGCTTTCTAACACTTCACCCTCGTGATCGACAGCGCGCCACAGGTAATGCTGCAGGCCATTGATTTTTACGAAAACCTCATCCAGGTGCCATTGCCACTGTGTATGTTGGCGTATGTAGGAGGCGCGCTTTGTCCTGATCTTGCTGCCGAACACCGGGCCGAAGTGGTCCAGCCATAGCCTCACGCGTTCGTGGCAATGGTCGATGCCTCGCTCATGCGTCAGATCTTCGACATTCCTCAATGAAAGCGGAAACCGGACGTACATCATCACGCCAAGTTGGATGATCTCGGGCGACGTTTTGAAGTAGCGAAATGGGTTCTTGGCCATGGGTCGAGGATAAAGCAGGGCGGATAGGGCTCACTTTCCGCTGACAATACCCAGCCGAGCAATATGACGACGACCGCTCCNGGATCTGCGCACNATTAGAACGGCACAAAAGCAGTTTGTGAAATTGGNAATGTGACCTTGCTTCGATTGGCCTTACACGCCAAACACGGGGCATGAGCGATGTCACTGATCAACTACCAAAAAACGGCCCTGAAAAGGACCAGTTGTTGCAAAATATGCAACAGGCGGTTTTGAACGGAGACCAAGTCTGGGTGAAAGCAACGCTTGAGGCGATGCACCCGGCCGACGCGTCCGATCTCTTGGAGCAGATGCCGCGGGATGAATTCGAGGCGGCATTGGCGCTTCTTGGTGGCGAATTGCCCAGCGATGTTTTGATCGAATTGCGGGATGAGTATCGCGAAGACGCCGTTGAGGCCTTGCCCGATGCAGCGGTTGTCGATGCGCTGGATGAGCTTGATTCAGATGATGCTACGACGGTTCTCGAAGATCTGGATGAAAATCGGCGTGAACGAATTTTAGACGAGTTGGAACCGGTTGACCGGGCGGTTCTCGAGGCGCGTCTGGTCCATGACGAAGATACCGCCGGTCGCCTTATGCAGCATGAATTTCTGGCTGCACCAGAATTCTGGACAGTCGGTCATACTATTGATCACGCCCGCGACAATGCAGCTGAATTACCGGATGATTTTTACGAGGTCTATGTCGTTGATCCCAAAATCCATCCGGTCGGCTATGTTCTGCTCTCACAACTTTTGCGGACCCCACGCAATGTGAAGCTTTCGGATATTATGAGCGATCTGCATTCCGACATCTCGGTCGCCACCGATCAGGAAGAAGTAGCCTACCAATTTCAAAAATATTCCCTCGCCTCCGCACCAGTAAAGGATGAGGAGGGGAGGTTGGTTGGGATGATTACGGTGGATGACATGGTCGATGTTATCCAGGAGGAAAACACCGAAGATTTGCTCGCTCTATCCAACGTTTCGTCGGCTGATGGGTCCGACACGGTTTTCGAAACCGTGAGGGCGAGAGCGCCCTGGCTGGCGGTGAATTTGGTGACGGCTTTTATCGCTTCGGGGATCATCGCGCTGTTTGAGGATACGCTGGATCAGATTGTGCAATTGGCGATCCTGATGCCAGTGGTGGCAGCGCTGGCCGGGAATGCGGGAAGTCAGGGCCTCGCCGTGGCGGTACGGGCGATTGCAGAGCGCGAGATGGAGGGCGCGGCGCAGCGTCGTGCCATCGTTCGTGAGACCACGACTGGGGTTGTTCAGGGCGTGCTGTTTGCGATTGGTGTCGGCCTGGTTTCGCTGCTCTGGTTTAGGGATACGCAGCTGGCAATCGTTATCTCTCTGGCGATGTTTGCAAGCTTTGTTTGGGCAGGGTTTTCGGGGATTCTCGTCCCATTGGCATTGCGAAAGGCGGGCGCCGACCCGGCCGTTGCGTCATCGGTCTTCGTTCTGACATTAACCGACACGATGGCCTTTTTCAGCTTCCTGGGCCTTGCAACATTGATCCTGTTATAGCCGAGATTGCGGTTCGGCGTGGGGATTGCACAGTCTGCTCAACGGGATAGAAAATCTGTCCCAAACCGGAGCAGGTGATGGCATCACATATGCGTACATCTCGGGCAGGCTTGGACGTTATCAAGGCGTTTGAGGGATTTCGCCCGCGCTATCAGAAGATGCCCAATGGTCATTGGATCATCGGGTATGGTCACGTGCGCGCCGAAAAAGAGGGCGCGAAAGTGAGCGATGCCGAAGCTGAAGCGATCCTTCGGGAATATGATTTACCGCCGATTGAGCGTTTGGTGATGGACGCGGTTCTGGCACCATTAAACCAGAACGAATTCGATGGCCTGGTGTCGCTTGCCTACAATATTGGGGCGAAAGCCTTTGTGGCGTCGGATATTGTTGCGCACATAAATGCGGGCAATCGTTTGGCGGCGGCGAGTGCCTTTGATAGCTGGCGAAAAGCCAAGATTGGCGGGCGAGTTCAGGTCGTTGATGCCTTGGTGCGTCGGCGGGCGATGGAGAAGGCTTTGTTCCTGAAACCACCGGGTGATACGCCAATGGCATCGTCACGCCTGTACCGTCCTATCCATGATGAACCCGGTCGGATTGAGCCGCCTCAATCCCGCGAAATACTGGTCGAAAGACCCCCGGTCGCAGCCCTATCACCGCCCGAAACGGAGACGAAAGACGTGCGAACAGCCACAGAAGAAGCCGCGGAATCGGTTCGTCGCCGTCTTGTGCGAATAATTGGCGAGGACGGTGACCAAATTTCCGAGAACGCCGAGACGACAGATGGCGCGAGCCCGGAAGAGATTACCGCCGCGATTTCTGCGTTAGCTGGAGACGGCGAAACGTCGGGTGTCGAACGATCCGTTTGGCCGCAGCGCGATGAGGATTTGCCGCCGCCGCCATTTAGTGATGTTGATGCGGGTGAAGCTGAGCCGCGTACGCGTAATGTGAATGAGGTTGACCGGATTGATGACCTTGAAGAGGTGCATGTCTCACAAGATGCTATCGATCGTGCGATTGAACTTAACAGCCAGATGGAAGCGGAAGATAATAGCGCCGTCCATTTCAGCGCGCTGCCATTTGGCCTATTTGCCCTAATGGGGGCGGCTCTGGCTGGGCTCGGCCTGGCCGGGCAGTTTGGCTTGTTCGGCGCGCGTGATGCATATGATACGGGCTTGTCAGCCTATATACCNTCATTCCTGATGATGCTGGGTGGATTGCTGTTTGTAATGATGAGCTATTACTTCATTCGCGCCTTGATGGGCCGGGACGAATAGGGCGACCGAGCTAAATAGTTGCAAAAGCAATTGGCACTTTGTGCGCATGGGGTTAAACCAGCGCTATGATCCCAAATACATATCCGACCCTAAATTTCGACCTTGGCGAAACCGCAGACATGATCCGCGATACGGTCCAAGCCTTTGCCCAAAATGAGATTGCGCCACTGGCCGCAGAAATTGACGAGACAGATGTCTTTCCGCGTCAATTGCTGCCCAAGATGGGCGAGCTTGGCTTGCTCGGCATTACGGTCGAGGAGGAGTGGGGCGGGACCGGGCTTGGCTATCTTGAGCATGTTGTGGCGATGGAAGAGATTTCACGCGCGTCAGCCTCGGTCGGCCTGTCATATGGTGCGCACTCCAATCTATGCGTGAACCAACTGCGCCGTTGGGGCAATGAGGATCAGAAGACACGTTATCTTGGCAAATTGGTTTCTGGCGAACATCTCGGCGCGCTGGCGATGAGTGAAGCGGGGGCAGGGTCTGACGTGGTGTCGATGAAGCTACGGGCAGAAAAGAAAGGTGACCAATACATCCTCAACGGTACCAAGATGTGGATCACCAATTCACCCGATGCCGACACGTTGATCGTTTATGCCAAGACTGAACCTGAAAAAGCCTCTCGCGGGATTACGGCCTTCATTATTGAACGCGACATGAAGGGGTTTTCGGTGGCGCAAAAGCTCGACAAGCTGGGGATGCGCGGATCGGAGACGGGCGAGCTGGTGTTTGAAGACTGCGCCGTGCCGGAAGAGAATGTCATGGGGCCGCTAAATGGTGGGGTAGAGATTTTGATGTCGGGCCTCGACTATGAACGTGCGGTTCTATCGGCCGGGCCGACCGGAATTATGCAGGCCTGTATGGATGTGGTTTTACCCTATGTGCATGACCGCAAACAGTTCGGTAAATCGATTGGCGAGTTCCAGCTCATGCAGGGCAAATTGGCCGATATGTATGTGCAGATGAATGCTGCCAAGGCTTACGTCTATGCCGTTGCCAAGGCGTGTGACCGGGGCGAGACGGCACGCAAAGACGCCGCNGGNGCGATCCTGTATGCGGCNGAAACGGCGACCAAACTGGCGCTAGATGCGATCCAAGTTCTCGGCGGCAATGGCTATATCAACGAGTATTCAACCGGGCGCTTATTACGCGATGCGAAGCTGTATGAGATCGGCGCCGGGACGAGTGAAATTCGCCGCTGGTTGATTGGACGCGAGCTGTTTGGTGAGACCGGGTGAGGGCGGCTTTAAGCGCCCAAATTTCCGCAGCATTGTTCGGCGAGATCACTGTCTTTCAGGGCAGCCATGGCGGCATTGTATCCGGTTTCAACCGCGGTGTCGTAGGCCTTCCAGTCGCGTAGCTCGACGTCTTTCAGATCAGGCAGGACCAGTACATCAACCAGGTCTCTAAGTTCGCCCGGCGTTTGGCGCAGCGTCGCGGTGCGCATGAGTAGGCCAGCGATNGGGGGCGGGCTNGAAAAACCGTGCTGCAGGATCCAGCCGAAGAAGCCCGGNGGGTTGGTGAAGTCCTCGGCAATTAGGCCCTTACTGACCCGCGTGACATCCGACCCNACGACGAAGCCGCGTTGTATTTCGCGCATGATGTCGGCGGGGAAATTGTTCAGGACGCCGCCATCGACCAAGACTTCGCCGTCATCAACGACGGGCGGCAATATGCCGGGAAGTGAAATGCTGGCGCGCAAAGCATGGCGAAGTAGGCCGCTTCGGTGCACGCGGTAGGAGCCGTCAGTCAGGTTGGCGGAAACGGCGAAAAAGGGCATTTCCAGATCACCGATTTCAGCTTCGCCAAAATGTTCTTTCAGGCGCTTATTGACCCGCCGCCCCCGCACCATGCCAACCACGGGAAGATTCCAGTCCGACAGCGGGTTTGAGTCAACGAACGCTTTGCGAATGTGGGCGTCAATCTCATCATCATTCCAGCCCATGGCGACGCAGGCCGCAATGACGGCGCCCATTGATGTGCCGCCGGAAAAATCAATCGGGATACCTTTTTCACGCAGGGCGCGAACAACCCCAATATGGGCGTAGGCCCGCGCGCCGCCGCCAGAGAAGACAACGCCGACCGAGCGTCCGGCAATTGTGCGGGCCAGGCGGTCGCAATCAACTCCGGCAACAGAGTTCCAGTGAAAGACGCGCGCCCCGCCGGAGGCATTCAGCCAATCGGCGGGTTTTGAGGCTTTGCGTTCACCGCCATGATGGATCAGCAAGACGTCAACCAGCTTCAGCGATTGGGCCGGGGAGCGATCTTCGGGTAGGAGAGGATAAGATGGGCGGGCATCGGCACGGGCGACGACCCAGATACGGTCAGCTTGGCGGATCGATAGACGATACCAGGCATTGTCGCCAATCGACGAGGTGAAGATAACAATGTCATTGTCGGCCTCAATCTGATCGAAGAATTTGACTGGTTTNTCGTCGCCTTCTTCCTCATCGATGATGCGGGCTTTGACGCCAAGAACGGCNAGCGAGCTTTGCAACGCCTCGGCCCGGAGCCGGAGGTCAATGGACGGGGATGTGGCAACCAGGGCGAAGACTTTCGGCGCAGTGCGGCGGCCGCGTTTGGGCCCTTCGCGTAGACGCGACAGGATCAGCCGGATCATCGCGGTCAGGATTTCNGGCTCGGCCTTGGTCAGGCGGTCAAAACCAGCGCGCGACATTTCCAGGATTTCGGTATCGCGTAAGGCATAGACCGCCGAACTATGGGCGACATCGTCGGGGATGCCGTCGCCATCAATATCGACGCCGCCCTGAAACAGGGCCATTTCGCCGACCGGTTCGCCGGCCCGGATGTGGCCGACAAATTCACTGCGGCCATCGGGCATCAGTTTGAATGCGCCAAGCGAGCCGGACAGAACGAAAAAGATCGAGTCGGAGGTTTCCCCAGCCTTGAACAGCGACCAGCCTGCCGGAAGCGAAAACCAGCGTGCATCCTTGCCAGCCGCCTTCAGCGCGCGCTTGGGCGCATCAGCAAGAAATGGAATTGAAGTCAGCGCGGGGATTACATCCAGACTCATACCACCAAAGATTGCCATCGTGCCGACTCCTTACGCTACACCTCTATGCAAGAATTAGGGCGAAATGGGGAGGGGGTAGATCAACTCAATTTCATGCCTGCGGGATGACAGGGGCAGCGTGGCTGATTATGGCTGAAACGAGCTGATGGTCAGCCGTGTTTCGGGGAGAAGTGAATGCCTGTTTTGAAATCAACCTTGGATACGGCAAGTGCAGCGTTCGGGGGCAATCGGCGCGCCATGGAAAAGCTGATCGATGAGCTGAATGCAGAGACGGCGAAGGCCGCCCAGGGCGGGCCGGAACGTTCGCGGGACCGGCATGTGGCGCGGGGAAAACTGTTGCCGCGAGACCGGGTGGAAAAACTGCTCGATCCGGGCACGCCGTTTCTTGAGATTGGGGCGCTGGCGGCAAATGGCATGTATGATGACGAGGCACCGGGTGCGGGTCTCATCGCCGGGATTGGCCGGGTCGAAGGTCGCGAATGCATGGTCGTCTGCAATGATGCGACGGTGAAGGGCGGCACCTATTATCCGATGACGGTGAAAAAGCATTTGCGCGCGCAGGAAATCGCCGAGCAGAACCATTTGCCGTGTATCTATCTCGTCGATAGTGGCGGCGCGAACCTTCCGCATCAGTCAGAGATATTTCCTGACCGCGAGCATTTTGGCCGCATCTTTTACAATCAGGCGCAGATGAGCGCGAAGGGCATACCGCAAATCGCCGCGGTGATGGGATCCTGCACGGCAGGTGGCGCTTATGTTCCGGCTATGTCGGACGAGACCATTATCGTGCGCAAGCAGGGCACGATATTTTTGGGGGGGCCGCCACTGGTAAAGGCCGCAACGGGCGAGGTTATCTCCGCAGAAGACCTGGGCGGCGCGGATGTGCATGCGCGCCAGTCTGGGGTGGCTGACCATTATGCCGCGTCGGATGATCATGCGCTGGCCATTGTCCGATCGATCGTTCGCACGCTGCACATACCGAAACCAGAGACGGTTGGTTTAAGCGCGCCTGAAGAGCCGCTATACGACGTGAGTGAATTGCACGGATTGGTGCCGATGGATGCGCGCGAGCCATATGACGCCCGCGAGATCATTGCACGGCTGGTCGACGGATCAGAGTTTCATGAGTTCAAGAAACTGTATGGTGAGACGCTGGTGTGCGGATTCGCAAAACTCTATGGCATGCCGATCGCGATATTGGCGAATAATGGGATATTGTTCAGCGAGAGCGCGCAAAAGGCGGCGCACTTTATCGAGCTGGCCGATCAGCGCCGAATACCGCTTCTNTTCCTGCAAAACATTACCGGCTTCATGGTCGGGTCCAAGTATGAGGCCGGGGGGATCGCGAAGGATGGTGCCAAAATGGTGACGGCGGTGGCGACAGCATCTGTGCCGAAACTGACCTTGGTGACGGGTGGATCGTTTGGGGCGGGCAATTACGGCATGTGCGGGCGGGCCTATTCACCGCGTTTCATGTTCATGTGGCCGAATGCACGGATTTCAGTAATGGGTGGCGAGCAGGCCGCGTCCGTCTTGGCGACGGTCAAACGCGAGGGGATTGAACGGCGCGGCGACGACTGGAGCGCGAGCGATGAGGAAGCCTTCAAGGATCCGATCCGCGAGCTTTATGAGCGCGAAGGGTCACCTTATTTCTCGACCGCGCGGCTATGGGATGACGGCATCATCGATCCGGCAGACTCGCGCCGTGTGCTCGGACTAGCGCTGTCGGCGGCGTTGAATGCACCGCTCGGCGAGCGCGGGTTTGGCGTGTTTAGGATGTAGGTTTGCGATCGGCGCCGGTGCCAAACGTACTGCGATAACATTCATGTTACGGATGATTACGAAGTTGTAACTACAGTTGTAACATATAATTGAGTTACATGTGTAACGTGTCGTCCCCTAGCGGCATGAAGTCCAATTTTCATGATCAAGGATTTTCGCAATGACCAAGTTCAAATTCATCACCGGTGTAGCGGCGGTTGCTGCGCTCGGGTCGATTTCATTCGCATCTGCCGGCTCTCCAGCGGCATATTTCGAAAAGATCGATGCGGACGCAAATGGCACCGTCACACAAGCTGAATACGTGGCGCATAAAACTGCGGACGGTAAGTACACCGAGGAAGCGGCGGAGGCCAAGTTCGCCAAACTGGCAGGTGACGATGGCGAGCTTACACTTGCGGAACTCGAGGCGGTGATGGAAGCCCATCGAGCACATGATAAGATGGACAAGTCCAGCTGAATTTCCCCGTTCACACTGGCTAGAAGACGCTCACCGGAAAGGTGGGCGTTTTTTTGTATGCCTTTTTGACATCTGGCGGCGATGCCCAGTTTGCGCAATGGTGGTGTGATATCATCTGGCGAGGAAAAGAGTATGGCTGAATATGAGACGATCCAATTAGATGCAACGCGTTCGGGGATCGCGATCCTGACCCTCAACCGCCCTGAACGTCACAACGCATTTAATGGACAGGTGATTGAAGAGCTAACCGATGCGTTGGAGACATTGGAAGAACAGGACACGTTGCGGATGGTGATTCTACGCGGGGCCGGTAAGAGCTTTTCAGCCGGCGCTGACCTAGAATGGATGAAAGCTGCCCAGCACTGGACAAAAGAAGATAATGAGCAGGACGCCATGGCGCTGGCCAACATGTTGCGCAAGCTGGCTGAACTGCCGCAGATGACGATGGCGCTGGTACAGGGGGCGGCAATGGGCGGCGGGGCCGGACTGGTTGCGGCCTGCGATATAGCCGTGGCGATGAAGGGAACGAATTTTCGGTTTTCCGAAGTTCGATTGGGCCTGACACCGGCAACGATTTCACCATTTGTGATTTCAGCGATTGGCCCGCGCTGGGCGAAAGCGCTGTTCGTTACCGCGGAAAGTTTTGATGCCAACTATGCCGAGCGCATGGGCCTGGTTCATTATGTGGTCAAGGACGAAGACGAGATGGCGGAGATGGAAGAATATCTCGCCGGGCTGGCAATGGGGGCGGCGCCGGGGGCCGTTCGCGACGCCAAGAATCTGGTGCTTGATCTTGCCGGTGTGCCTTATAGTGAGACACTCAGCCGAGAGACGGCCAAACGTATTGCGGCGCGGCGTGTCAGCGATGAAGGCAAAGAAGGCCTCGCAGCATTTCTGGAGAAACGCAAACCAAATTGGGCAGAATGAAAACGGCTATTCGACGCCGGGTATCATGCTAACCGGAAAGCCCCAGCCCTTTAGCAGGTTGACGGTGGCATCGCAGGGATTGATCCCGGTGAGCGCCTCAATCTGATTCTGGAAGACGAACACAACGACACCAAACATGATNACATAGATCAAAAACTGCATGGCGGATTTCAGTAGGAAGGCACCGGCACTACCGGCGACAAGGCCAACACCGCCAAGGATGAGCGCGCCGCTAATTGGCGTTAGCTCGCTGACATTCGCGGCCTGTGTGTAGCCGATATAGCCGCCGACACCGGCGCCAACGATGCCTGCCAGACTGCTCAGTTTAACCCCAGATGCGTAGGCCATATATCACCCCTTTTACTTTCCTCTTAGACAGCTTAGGCGATATGAAGGGCTAAACAAGTGATTTTGGATAGCACACAGACCAAGACGGGGCAGCGCGCGTTATGATTACCAAACTTCTGATCGCCAATCGTGGAGAGATTAGCTGCCGGATAATGCGTACGTGCAGGGCCTTGGATATCGCCACCGTCGCGATCTATTCCGATGCCGATGTGCGGGCGAAACATGTGCGCGAGGCGGACGAAGCGGTATGGGTTGGAGCCTCGCCCGCCGCGGAATCTTATCTGGACGGCGGGCGGATTATTGCCGCAGCCAAGGACGTGGGCGCGGATGCGATCCATCCCGGTTATGGGTTTCTTTCAGAGAATGCAGACTTTGCCGCCGCCGTGGTGAAAGCAGGTTTGATCTGGGTTGGGCCGAAAGCCGAAACAATCACAGCGATGGGGTTAAAGGATCGCGCGAAGGCGATTGCCGAGGAAGCGGGTGTGCCGGTTCTGCCGGGGTTTCGCGGCGAAGCGCAGGACGCCAAGACTCTGAAAACCGAAGCCGGTAAGATTGGCTATCCTCTGCTCATCAAGGCGGTTGCCGGCGGCGGGGGCCGGGGCATTCGTCTGGTCTCAAAGGCGGGTGATCTGTCAGGCGAGTTGGAAAGCGCAGTGCGTGAGGCCGAGGCCGCGTTTGGCGATGGCCGGGTAATGCTGGAAAAGCTCGTCGAACAGCCACGCCATATCGAAGTGCAGGTCTTTGGGGATGCACATGGCCATGCGGTGCATTTGTATGAGCGTGATTGTTCCTTGCAGCGCCGCCGCCAGAAAGTGATTGAAGAAGCCCCCGCGCCGGGCATGCCGGATGAGGTGCGGAACGCGATGTGCGATGCGGCAGTGAAGCTGACGCTTGCGGTTGGCTATGAAGGGGCGGGGACGGTGGAGTTTATCGTCGACGGGGCAAAACCGCTGGCGATCGACACATTCTGGTTTCTGGAAATGAACACGCGTCTGCAGGTTGAACATCCGGTGACCGAGATGGTGACGGGCACCGATCTGGTTGAGTGGCAATTGCGGGTCGCGGCGGGGGAAGAACTGCCGCTGACGCAGGACGAGATTGAGCTATGGGGCCATGCGGTTGAAGCGCGTATTTGCGCAGAAGACCCGAGCGAAGATTTCAGACCCGGCGCCGGGCTGATCGAAGAGTTCGGCATGCTGGCCGATGAGGATGAAGACTGGCTGCGCTGGGAAGCGGGCTTTGAAAGCGGTGACCGGGTGCCTGCGGTCTACGACTCGATGATTGCGAAACTGGTCGTCGCCGGGCGAGATCGTGACGAGGCGGTTGAGCGACTGGTCGATACGTTGGCGCATTTGCAGCTGGTTGGGGTCGCCGGGAATGTCGGCTTCCTGCGCCGCTGTGCAATGGCAGATGCGTTCGTCGATGGAACACATCACGTGAATTGGATTGCCGAACAGGGCGATGCGCTGACCCAGCCTCCAGAGGCGCACCAGCGTGCGGCGGTGGCGGCCGTGGCGGACCTGCAGCTGGATGAAAGCGGTGATACGCCGTGGTCGGTACAGGACGGATGGCGGATGAACCGGGTGCCGATGTTAAAGGCCCCTGCGGCGGTGGGCGAAGAGGCTGACTGGTTTGACCCCGCCGAGTATCAAATTTCCGATGACACGCCAGTTCCTTTGGTCACTGACCTATCTGGGCGTCGCTTTGCGGTCACCGTCGGTGGCGACTCGTTTCAGGTGGAAATTCCCGACTTCGAGGCTGAGGCGGAAGCCTTGGCCGGCGGCGACGCGGTGAAGGCCCCGATGCCGGGCAAAGTGATTGCGGTAAATGTGAAGCCCGGCGACGCGGTTGAGAAGGGGCAGGTGCTTGCGGTGATGGAGGCCATGAAGATGGAGCACTCGCTGGTGGCGCCGCGCGACGGCACTGTCGATGCCGTCGAGGTTGAGGTCGGCGCGCAGGTCGGCGAGGGTCTTATCCTTGTGGGGCTGGCGGAAGAGACCTAGCCGACGGGGGATTGCCGACCCACTGTCCATGCTGAAATCGTCAAAATTCGCAGACACTATAGCGGTTCTGCATTTCTGAATCCGACCGGGACAAAGCCGGACCTATAAAGGCTCATGGTCGGAAAACTGAGAAAACAACCGATCCGGTGGACACCTTTTACATCGAGAGTAGTGGCGTTGCGCCTGGCCCTGGGCCAGTCAGTGACCGAAATCGCCAAGGCTATAGGCTGCTGCGCCGATACGGTGCGGGCCCATGTCGACAAAGAGAAACTGGATATCGAGTTGAGTGATCGAGCGCGTCTGGCATTGGCGGAGGCGGTCGAGGCCGAGCGTATTCTTGCTGAACTGCAAACCGTTGAACCGGGGTCGCCTGCACAGGCGCGTTTAAGGACGAGCCTTAAGGGGTTTCGAAAACAGGCAGATGAGCAGAGTGATTTTGGTGAGGGTGCAATGGAATCGACCAAGACGATTGGGGAGATGAGCGACGATGAACTCCGCGTTTATGTGGCATCTCTGGTGCTAGGATTGGAGGTCAAAAGCGCTGACAGCGTTGAGCAGAACCGACCTGCAAGTGATGGCCGAGTTTCCGTTTCTGATGACGGCGAGGCCGGACCAGAAGCCGCCAGGACCGGAAACAAGCTGGCGTAATTGGCTGTTCATGGGTGGCCGCGGGGCGGGGAAGACCCGCGCCGGGGCGGAGTGGACAAGGTTTTCTGTGGTGGCTGGAAAGGCCGAACGAGTTGCCTTGATTGGCCCGACACTGGGCGATGTACGAGAGGTGATGATTGAGGGGCCGTCCGGACTGCGCAGCTGATCGGAGAGGACCGTTGGCAATTGAGCGGATTGTTGCGCGGACTATCTGGAACGGCATCAGATTCCGCCTCGACGGGTGCCATTGTTATTCTGGCCGACGAACGTGTCCTTGATGCGCAGATGGTCGCTGATGAGATTGGGCTGCCATTGGTGTGGA
>JGI24724J26744_10001785_pt1 | contig 14597 bp, 12 predicted proteins | sample Cruoilmetagenom7_FD_26744 | JGI IMG/M metagenome (IMG submission 26744)
AGAAAATCGCCCGACGCGCGGAGCTTTTATCTCGTGCAGTGGGGCGGGCGATTGCCGTGGCGAGGGACCGCGAGTCGATGGGCGTCTGATATTCCAAGCAGAATGCGGGCGTTCAGCGTTGTAGTCGGTGGCCCAGGCAGAGGTCACGACGCGGCATGGACGAGATTGCGGAACATGGTCTCGTCAAGCAACTCGTCGCGCATCCGACCGTTGAAATTCTCGACGAACCCATTCTGCATCGGCCTGCCCCCTCTCGGGATCATGTATTGCATGACCCTGCCGGGCAGTGGGACGCAATGTAGTGCCACTCGACCCGGTTCTAGGAACACCCGCGCAGGATCGCATCCGAGGTCAGTTCCGTCCCATTGTCACTGACAATCATTCCCGGCTTTCCACGGCGCTCGATCAGGGTCGAAAGTTCACGGGCAACACGTCCACGTGAGATCCTGGTGTCCGGGATCGCCCCTAAGCATTCACGGGTTACGTCGTCGACCACATTGAACACCCGGAAGCGCTGTCCATTTCAAAAATAAGTAAATTTATATTTAATTTACATTACTGATATAATAGAAATACAAAAATATAACTAATAATAATTCATACCAATTCCATTGCTATCATCCTAATTATAAATGGCGTAGTAAGTGCTCTAATAGAATGAGATCTTGAGGTTTTCCAGCATTTTTCGAACAGAAAAAATAACTATTTGCCCCATAGACATTTAATATCGATCTAGACTCGGAGGGTGGCTTGCCTTTTTTATAAAAATTTACAAATTCCCCTTTGAAATTAAGGCTTTGAAAGTTGATGCCAGCAAGTGTTCTGATGCCCATATTGAAAAATATGCAAAAATAATTAGGCCCAAAATCATTAAAAAATCGGGCATTCTGGCTAATTTATCCCCCTCTGAATTCTAAACAAATTAGTCTATAGCAATATATTTACAGAACTATGTGTATTATAGAACATATCTTTAGTATACATACCGACTTGCGGACGAGCCCCCAAACAGCCCCGGCACGACCGTCATTCGGTAGAACCGGCGTGCGTTCTTTGAGATGTCGATGCGTGTCAGGTCCTTGTCTACCCCCACATCCTGGAGGCAATGTCTTGCTCTTCCTTGCCCACGGCATCGGCATAGATCGCCGTCGTGCTGAGCTGGGCATGGCCCATCCACTTTTGCAGCATGTGCAGTGGAATACCGTTGACCGTGGCGTTGATCCCAAAGCCATGGCGCAAGCCCTTGGGGCTGCGATGCGGTGCATCCGGTATTCCGGCTTCGATCATAATGCCTTTGACGATCTGCCAGACGCGGACGCGACTGAGCGGCCAGATCGGGGCTGCTGCCTGTTTACGCGATTTCTGGGCTTCTCTGATGCCGTGCGCAGTGTTGAGAGTGTCCAGATAGTCGGGCGGTACCGGAACGCTTCTGTAGATGATCTTCGAGCGTCCAGAGGCGTCCTTGCGCTTCTTCAGGCTGCGGATAGCAATCGTGCCACCAGACAGGTCCACCCTGGCCGGCGTGATCTCCAACAGCTCAGAGGGCCGGCAGCCGGTAAAGAGCAGCGTTTCGCAGAGTGTGCGATCGCGGGCCGGCTTGCGCCGTGCCACAGCCAGGAAGGCGGCCCGCTCTTCCGCGTTGAGGTAGAGCCGGTTTCCATTGATGTCGTGAAGGCGCATTTCGCTCATATTTAACAGTGTACCCGAAAATTGTTAAACGGGGGAGCGGAAATTGCAGCCCTATCCTATCGACTCACAGGATCGGGGCGCGGGACACTTAACTCTATTACTAATAGTGTTAAACGCCCCGCATAACTCCATTCTGGAGAATGAATACGACGGGCCTGCCAGAGAAACCAGATGTGCGCGCAAGAAGAACGTAGTGTGAACATGAGCCTATGATTCTATGCATGGCTCAAGGAACCGATCAGCCAGCGTGCGCTTGAAGATGCGCGCCAGACAGAGCTGCTCCAACAGGGTTGGACGGCCAGCGGCAAGGTCTATGGCTATCGCAAATTAACGGATGACCTGCGTGATGCTGGCGAGACCTGTTCTGAGAACCGTGTTGTAAGCTTGGCCAGTCTCGCAGGCATCACCGCGCAGATTGGGTATAAACGTCGCCCTGGTCGCTATGGCGGCAAGCACCAGTTGACCATGAAATGAAACAGAAAATAATGAATGAGGCAGGCGTTTAGAAAACTAGGGGCACCTCAAAAGGTCTGAAAACTGTTGCATTTTCTTGGGGAGGCGTGCCGTTTTCCTTATCTTGCGATTGGCAGCGACGGGCTTCTCACCGGAAGGCGCACCCCGCCCAAGCCAACTTCGTTGAAAGCCCCCGGGCCCATTTGGTGGGGGGGAAGCTTCATACGGGGGAAGGGGTCGCGTGCGGCTGAGTGCTAAATCCCCCTTTAAGCAGAATTTCGGATAAGCTGCCTTATGTTTGAAGCGCGGCGGATTCAACGAGTTAGTCCAGTCTATCGGAGGCAGCGCAGCCCATGATTGTCGGCTCTCAGAGTTTTCGGCGCGGGATAGGCACTTTCGATTTCTTCAGCGAGGATGCGCCCTTAGTTCGTCATAGCTGATTGCGACGTGTTCACGGAAAGCGGGGCGAAGCATGAGGCGATCAAAGTAGCCCTTGAGCGATGACCAGTTCGGACGCTCAATATCAATGTCGAAGTAGCGGAAAAGAATATGGCCGAACTGAATGTCCGCCAGAGTAAATGACGAACCCGCGAGCCATCCCGTCTTTTCTATACGCGTTTCAGCGATTGCCAGAATGTCGTGCAAAGCTCGCAGAGCTGCGGCAATTGCGGCAGGGTCTCGCTCAGTCTCAGGCGTCCGGACAACACGCCAGAAAACTGGCACAGTGAACCCCATCGCTACATTGATTTTTGCCCACTCAGCCCATTTGTCGACCTCAGCTCTTTCCACGGGGTCGTCAGGCCAGAAGGAGGTCGAACCATAGCGGTTGGCAAGGTATCTGAGAATTGCACCCGTCTCCCAGATCGCTGGACCGTCCGCGTCTTGCAGCACCGGAACGGTCCTGTTGGGGTTCAATGCAGCGAAAGCGTCGGTTTCAGTGACGCCGTAACGACCGCCCGCGTCGTGGCGGACATGAGGCAGTGCCAATTCACCGACACACCACATGAGGGCCTGAACGTTAGATGATGAACGACGCCCCCAAATCTCAAGCATATCCAGTATCGCCCCTCACTCTGCTAGCTCCGACTGGTAAGCAGCTTGAACCCTGCAAAGGCAAAAAACGCTCCGAGTGTCGCCTGAATATACCGGCGCGCCTTTCCGTACAGAGATACCATGATCGGGGTCGAAAACGCGAAATTGTAGAGGGCATGGACCACGATTGAAAGCAAAAAAGCCCCTGTCACGATGACGACAACCACCCAGAGTGGTGCCCCAGGCTGTAGCCCGAGTGAATCGCCCGAGTTTATCGGAGACCATCAAGGCTCATACGAAACGCAGGCGGGCGCAATCGCAGCCATTGCCCCTAGATTGGCTGTATTCGCTGAACTTGTGCGAGGGATATCCACATAAAACCCGCTGACCGAACGCATCCGGTGCTGACAGCCAAAGATCGGGCTCGATAGCCTTTGGGTACATCACGATGAGGTATCCGAATGTCCAAAGCTCAAACCAAATTCACCGTCCGTATGGCTCCCGAAGCCTTGATGCAGATCGACGCTTTGCGGGGGCAGTATGGCTTTACTTCGCGCACGGCATTCCTCGAAGCGGCGGGTCTTGCCTAGCCGTGGACAAGCAGGATCGTGACGAAAACAGCGTGAACCGGGTAAGCGCGGACCCAAACCGCGACACCCCCAATCTCTCATTCATCCCACATCAGCTGAAACGACCGATCTTCCCGTCCAACCACTGGCCCCGCGTGTGCGGAGGAGCCGCGGTCTCGATCAAGCGGTTCTCGAAGTCCGCGGGTCTATCCCCGCGGGTGCGGGGGAGCCAAATTACCCGTAGCCGTCGCATCACCATCGGCGGGTCTATCCCCGCGGGTGCGGGGGAGCCCTCGGTCAGCTGGCCATAGCGCCCCTCGATCCGGGTCTATCCCCGCGGGTGCGGGGGAGCCGCGAAGCTGGAATGCAGCCCTTGCCCGCGCGAGGGTCTATCCCCGCGGGTGCGGGGGAGCCTGCTGTCTGGTGGTACCACGTCCATTGCCATGGGGTCTATCCCCGCGGGTGCGGGGGAGCCTCTGGGGCGCAAGGTGTTGACTCTCATGAATATTCGCAAAATGCAAGTTGTATTATACCTCTGTCACTCCCCAATAGGTTGTTCCTGCGGCGCCCTCAGCAGCACCATGCCATAGCCATAGGCGGTGTGACGGCCGATGCCCCGGTGCAACAGATCGGCGAAGGCGGCCGGGCGCTCGATCACCAGCGTGCCGCGCAGAACGGCGGCGGGGCCCTCCACCGCGCGGCCCTTGCGCACGGCACGCTCCCGCGCGAAGGAGGCGAGCGCGGCGGGCCCTTCCAGCCGGGCGATCCCGTCACCGGCCAGCCGCTCGGCCAGCCAGTCGCCATAGACGGCGGCGCGGCTGCGCCCTGACGCCAGCATCCCGTTCTCATCCGCGTCAAAGCGGCTCAGCGCCTCATGCACGAAGACGTCGATCTCCGCCCCCGGGCGCCGCCCGCCGACAGCCTTCTTGAGCCTGCGCACCGGGCGCACGCGCAGATCGAAGCCGACCCGCTGGCCCGCCGTCCAGTTTTGCGGCATCGGCTTGGCCCGCAACCCCTCGGGCGACATCAGATCCGCAATCTCCGGCGGGGCAATGGCATGGGCTGTCCCGCGCAGCGCATCGGCGGAGTGGTGCGAGTAACCATACAGCGCCGCCGACCGGCCACCGGGCGCGACCATCAGGCGAAAGGGCCTGAGCGCGCCCGGCCCGAACGCCTCCACGCTCAGATGATGCAGGGCGACGCCTTCGTCAAAGGTGCCCACGGGGTCGCGCGCGGTGGCACGGGTCCAGCCGCGCTGACCCGCGATGCGGGCCAGATCGTGCGGTGCCAGCGGGATGTGGACCATGTGCAGACCGCTCATGCCATCGCTCCGATCCGGCCGGTCTGCACCGCCCGCCGCCCGCCATGCAGGCCCGTGCGCCAGTTGCGCAAATCAGCCAGGTCCTGCGCCCCGTCCTCGGGCCCCTGCCCCATCGGCCATTGCGCGCGCAGCGATCCCGTGATGCCATGCGCCAGCAACGCGGCCTTCAGCGCCTCATGCGCGGTCTGGCCCGTCACCTCGCCACCCAGCACGGGGCGCGAGGGCAGGCACGGCTTGCGCCCCAGAAACAGCGGTCGGGCCGGGCGCTGCAACGCGGTCTTCACCTGGTCGAGGTCAGGCCCCGCCATGTCCTTGAGCCGCAGCACGCAGATCACCCGCCCATCCGCCAGATAATCGCGCGCCCGCCTGTGCGGCGCCCCATATGTGCCGCCGTCGCGCCCCTCGGGCATGTTGCGCGTGGTCCAGCCCTTGTCCGCGGCGGCAAGCTGGGCGTTCTGCATGTCGGTCACCCGCTCCGGCTCCTCCACCACGACGCTGGCAAGGACGAGGCGCGATTGCAGTTGCGCATGGGCCTGCCTCTCACGCCAGTCGAGGCCGAGCGCATTGGCCACCAGCCCGGTTATCATCGAGAGCGCGGGAAAATCGCGCACCGGCCCGACCTGATCTACCGCCACGCCGCCAAAGGCCATCATCGGGCCGCAAAGGTCGAGGATCAGCCAGCGCGTCACGCCTGCCGCTCCCCGCCTTGCCCGGCAATTCCGGCGCCAAACCGCGCCAGATCCGCCAGCCCGCCACGGGTCATCCCGTCCAGGTCGCCATTGGCCAGCGACATCGCGTGACGTTCCTCCCCCGTGGCATAGCATTCGTCGAAGCGGGCAAGCTGCCCGGTCAACGCGGCTACCGCACTGCCCAGATCCGGCTTGCACGGCACACGAAACGCCTCCGCCAGGCTGCGCGGCTGGCGGTCCCCGGCCTCGACCATCATGAACCCGGCCCGGCCATAGGGCGCGGTGGAGCCCAGCTTGGCCCCCGGCGTTACTTCCGCAATCAGGTGGATCAGGTTGTGCACCACCTGCCCCGCCATGTCGCCATCGCCCCCCAGATTGGACAGCAATCCCGCAAGGTCGATCACGACATAACCGTAATAGAGGCCGGAGGTCAGTTCCGTCTCTCCCAGATTGCCGGCACCTTCCTCAGGGTCCAGATCATCGACGGCGGCGTAGAAATCCAGCTCGCTCTCCGCCGGATGCACAGTGAAGGAATGGGCGACATGCACCGGGGCCGCGATGTTCGCCTCCGGGTCCGATGTCACCATGCGCCCGAACAACGCGCCGGTCAGGCCGCCGGGCAGCGCGGTTGCCTCGCGCATGGCCTTTGCATTGGCGCGAAACGCCTTGTGCCAGTCCTTTGCCAGCTCCGCCGCCTGTTTGGCATCGCCGCCTGCCTCCCCGGCCAGTCGCTCCGCCTCGGATTTCAGCCAGCGCAGTTCGGGCGCGCCCAGCAGCAGGATCTGGCGGCTGGTCCTGCTGTGCCCCTTATCGCCATAAACGGCCAGCTGGAAGGCGTCTCCGATGGCCTTGGCGATGTCGGCGCCGTGGCTGACGGTCAGCGGGGCTATGATCTCATGCGTTACCGCCTCACGCGAACGTCTGGCCGCCTCGGCCCCGTCGATCGTATGCAATGAATGCACATCGTCAGCCATGCGCCAGTGCCGCTTGAGGCATTGGGAGGAGACCCGCGTGCGGATCGCACCGCCATAGGGCAGACGCTTTGCCAGGCCGTTGTCATCGCGGTTGAGCAGGGCGGCGCTATAGCCGGTCAGCGTGTGAATCTGGAGAAATCGAGGGGTCATGCGCCCTGCTCCTTCGTGGTCTGTTTGCGTTCGGCCCGGTCGAGCCGTTTGTAATATTCGCTGGCGATATGTGCAGTCCTGTCCGGGGCCAGCAGGGCGAAGGCGACGTCCCCCGCCCGGATCGCCACATCCGGCGGCAGCCTGCGCGCGATGCCCGTCAGGACACGCCGCAGCGCGTCCACCCGCAACGGGCCCCGCTGGGCCAGCAGCCGCGCCAGCCGTTCCTCCGACACGACGGGGCGCGCGTCATCCTGCCCCCACGCCGTATTGCCGCCATCGCACAGCGCACGGCCCAGCGGCACGAAATCGCGCGTGATCGTCATGCGCTCCAACGGGTCGCCGCGCGGCGTCAGGATCGCGAGGATCTGCACGATCTGCGCCCACGCCTCGGGCTGCCGTGCAATCTGGGGAAACTCCGAATGGCATCGCCGGGGTCCAGCCGGTCGAGCCGCCGGGCGATCTCCCGCGCGATGCCGGCGGTATCCATCTCATCGCTCATGCGTCATCCTCCATTTCCTCTGTGCGCAGCCTGGCCAGCATGATGTCGAGCGTCCGGCGCGCCCGTGCCTCGGCCCGGTGGCGAAACAGCGCATCCACCGCGTAGCCCTGCCACTCCGCCTCGAAGGTCGCGCGCGCCTGTGCACGCACCTCGGCCTGAAACGCCTCGCGCGGGGTGCCCTCCAACCGCGCGCCCAGATAATCGAAGAACACCGCATCCAGCCGCGCCTGCATCCGATCCCCGGATGAGCGTACCAGAACGCGATCCTCCTTGGACGGATCAGCGCCGCCCGCCACCACCAGGGCCAGCGCGGTGTTCAGCGCCTTGGCCCCTTCCGCAATGTCCGCGATCTGCTCCTTGGAGAAGACACCCGCATCCACCTCACGCCGGTTCAGCGCCCTGGGCATCACCACCACCCGGCTGCGAAATCCCTCGGTCTTGGAATTGCCGCGGGCCAGTGCCTCGAACAGCAGCAGAACCGGGCCGTCCGCATCATCGGGCTGGGCGGTGGACAGCAGCGGGCGCTCCCAATCCGTGCCGAAATACAACTTGTCGATGGTGCGATAGTCGAAATCGCCGGAGGACAGCGTGAACGCCTTGCCCTCCCCCTTGTGAACCGGTGCCCAGGGATCGCCCACCGCGCCCTTTTGCGCCTTCGCCTCGATCCGCCCGGCGGTGGAGGTCGCGCGCATGGCCCGGATCGCTCCGGCCGCATCGCGGTAGAGCCGCACCCGGCGGCACACCTCCACGAACCACGGGTCCAGCGCGCCGATGGACAATTTGCGCCCCTCGGGCCAGGGCAGCGTCCAGATCAGCGCCGGGCCGCCCTCGGTCCCGATATGCTGATGCCGCCCCTCGGCGCGCGCGCGCAACAATGCGGTGACATCGCGGCGAAACCAGGCGGAGGGGTCTATGCGCAGACCCGCGCCCATCGGCACGCGGGCGACCATCGCCCGGCTGGATGAGCCGCCGTTCATCCGCGCAATCCCGTGATTGCCGCGCCCGCCATAGCCTTCGCTGACCTGAAGGGAGACCAGCGCGAACAGCCAGTCCTGCGCCTCCGCCTCGGCCGCGATCTCCCGCTTCAGGTCGTGATTGCGTGAGGTAATCAACAGGTCGAGCGCATCCGGCGTCGCCACCTGCGTCCACTTCAGCGCGCCGGGGTCGGCGGGTTGCAGGAATCCGGGCTCCCCCTCCTGCGGGATCAGCGCCCAGGGGGCCTCCTCCCCCTGCGTCAGGCCCAGCAACATGTCGCGCCACCCGTCCTCGTCCTTCGCCAGATCCCCCTGCCCTGCCTGCCAGCAGGCAAGAGCCGCGATCTGCACACAGGTCATATGCCACGCCGCCCGCTGATGCGGCCGCAGCGCCGGCAGATCCGAGACTTCGCCCCGTGACAGGGCCGCGAACAGACCGGGCAAGCTGAACAACCGCCCGGCCTGATCGGAAATGAGGGGATCGTGAAGAAGGGTCATCGTGACATCCTATTCCGGCGTAGCCGGGCAACATGTGGCAAAACGCACATTCAGGTCATCTTCCACAATCCGGTCCGGTCATAGCCGAACCGCCGGACGGTCCCGTCCAGCAGCGGCACGTTCAGCACCTCACCCTCCAACGTGGCGATTTCGTCCGCGACGCCCTGCCCCCACCATGCCGGCAGCGCGATCTGGCTGACCGGACCTAACGGGCCGACCGCCCCGTCCTGTAGGCTCAACAGCGGCCCCTGCGCGCCCAGCCGGGTCGCGACATGCTCATCGTAATCGGGAAACTCCAGCGTCTCGAACGGCATCGCACGATCGAGGCGCAGCCGTCTGCCCGCAGCGGATTCGGCCAGCGACAACCCCTCCAGCCCTTGCCTGTCCGCCACCCAGCTTTCGCCCATCTGCTGCGTCAGGGCCTCCAATGTCCGGGGATGCGTTGCCCGCTCCACCAGCATCCGGTTCATCGCAGGTATCTGCCAGATTGGATGCGCCCCGATCAGACGCCGCGTGGCCTCTAACCCGGCCAGGTCCATATAGATACCCCCCTCACTCCAACGCCCCAAGCCATTGAAAAAACTTGGTTTTGTCAGCGGCGCCAACCCGTTTTCAGGCAGGGCGATCACCGCGCGCGGCTGTTCGAACCCCTCGGGCCGCGCACGATCATGGCGATGCAGCCGCCCGAACCGTTGCAGCAGCACATCCACCGGCGCAAGGTCGGTAATCAGGAAATCCGCATCAATATCAAGGCTTTGCTCCAGAGTTTGCGAGCCGCAAACCACCAGCCCCCCTGCCCTGCTGGCCTTGCCCAGAGCAGCCTCCACCGCGGCATCCAGCCGGGCGCGATCCTCCACCGCGAAGCGCGCGTGATGCAATGTGCGCACGCCTTCCACGCATAGGCACGGCGCATCGTCGAGCGCCGCCAGACAGTCGCGCGCCGCCTGCACCGTGTTGCGGATCACCAGCACCCGCGCGCCCTGCCCCGCCGCCCGCGCGGCCAGCGCCGCCAGGCGCGATGCCTCCATCCCCGGCAAGGTTTCGATCGAAACGGCCTTGCCCCGGCTCTGCTCCTCGATTGGGTAGATCGTGTTCCCGGCGTGAATCGCGGGATAGCTCACCGTCTCGGCCTGTTGCGGGTCCGGCACGGGCGTCCCGGTGAAAACCGCACGTGCCCCCGCGCCCAGCGTCGCGGACATCAGCAGCACGTGCCCCCCCGTCGCCATGTGATCGCGCAGGAACGGCGCCAGCACCGCGCGACCATAAGTGTCCGAGGCGTGGACCTCATCCACCACCAGCAAGGCCCGCGACAGGCCGGCCCCCCGCGCCAGCGCATGTTTCGTCTGCAACCCCGCCAGCATCACCTGATCCACGGTGCCCACGGCGACCTGCGCGCTCAGGAACCGTGTCGCGTGTTCCGCTGCCCAGCGTGCGCCGCGCGGGGCATCATCATCCCAGCGCACCTCCCATCCGGGCAGCCGCGTTCCCGTCGCCCCGCCTGAGACGAGCTGACCCGGAACAGCCAAAACGGCCTCGATACCCAGAAACCTCTGCACCGCCTCATCCACCCGCCGGTGCAATTGCCGGGCCGCCGCCCGCGTGGGCACCGCGAAATACAGGGCCGAAACCTCCCCCGCGGCCAGCAGATGCACGAAGCGCCACAACGCCGCTTCCGTCTTGCCCGACCCGGTCTCCGCCTCCAGGATCACCAGTTGCTGATCGCTCGGTATCTCCGCGATCTTCGCCTGCAGCGCGCGCGGTTGCGCAAAGCCGGTCAATGCCGCGAAGTCCGGCACGGGGGCTGTTGCCCCTATCATGCCGCACATGCGAACAGCCCTGTTTGCCTGCCTGCGCGCAAGCTGCGCATAATCCTGCGTCACCACCTCATGAAACGGAAAATGGCCGACATCCGAGCCTATCCAGTCGGCAATCGACAGCAACCCCGCCCATTGCGCCACGAAGGCAGGTTCCGCCGGCAAGGCCCCGCCGGGGGCAAAGGCCTCGGGCCAGGTGGTCCGCGCAATCCGGGCGAAAGCCTTCGCATCCTCACGTCCGTCGAAGCGGTTGTCCTTGACCGAGGCTTCTCTCGCATCTGCAATCTGAATAGGCCGCCCGTGATGCGCCATCATGGCCGCAATATATCCCTCGGTCGCGGGTCCGGCCCAATCCTCCAGCGCCACGGCAATGTCCCGCAAGGGGTTTGCGGGCATACGCAAGGCGCGCAAAAGGATGCCGCGCCCCGCTTCCAGATGACTGACCCATGGCCCCGCCTGTTCCGCGATCTTGAGCTGAAAACCCGGCGCGAGTTTTCCGACATCGTGCAGATAGGCCAGGACGCATAAGCGGGACAGCATCCGGTCATCCACCGGAATCTCCGTCAGCTTCTGCAAACCCCGCCGAATGCGCGGCGCGCTCATGACAGCTTCCAGCGCCATGGCCACATCGAGGCAATGCGCAACCAATGCATGTGAGGTCTCGCTTTCGCGGTCGTATTTCCCCCAGGCCATCGCCGGTTTCGCAGAAGCACTCATGACGGGTTCCGTTTCTTTCATCAGCCGCCAATCGCATCAGAGGCGCTAAGACGATGTTCCATGTTCGAGTTGACAGCTGTCAACTTTCTAAGCTCCTTGCCCAGTCTTCCATGTTCGCAAAGCCATGTCAGATAAGCCGTAGGCGATTTCACCTCATCGAAGCGTTGCAGCAGCAGGCAGATAGAAACGGCCATCCGTTGAAGTCCGACCCGGGGTGTCAGACGCGTGACGACTTCCCTGGATACGCCCATCATCGGAGCTATTCGCAAGGCAGCATCTGTGACATTCCGCCAGTCCACCCGTGTGTCATCGAGGTGATCCAACAGGGCGGGGCAATGATCCAGAACGGTGTGCAGCGTAATTTCTTCAGTATGTTGACTCTGTATGTGCTGCTCATTCCGGGCGTCATTGCTGCTCGAAACACAGGTTTTTTCGCTGGGTTCGAGACGGTCGAGCAGGGCCTTGTGCAGGGCGGCAAGGCGCTCGAACAGGCCTTGCAAAACGTCCAGAGGCGACTTGCGGCGCAGGCTTCTCCGGACCTCAATGAGGTCCTGATCGGGGTTGAGAGTCAAAATATCGCGCAGCATCGCGGACAGGCGTGCACGCAGATCGCGGCGTTGCTTTTCGGCCTCGGTCACTTTCGCGGCCATCGCGATGATTTCCTCGGCCCGGGCGAGCAGGGGGGTAAGGTCGAGCCCGAAGGCCACGGCCTCCCCATCGCGGCGGGTGCGGAACCGCTTGCCGTTGGCACTGTCGTGACGGGCCAGAAATCCGCTGTCGATCAGGCAGGCGACATGGCGGCGCATGGTGCTTTCGGGCATGTTCTGCGCCCGCTCCGCGATCTTGCGGTTCGAAGCGAAGACGATCAGCGAACCGCTGCTGTCCAGCACACGCGGGCCGTGCAGGCTGAGCAGGGCGCGCAATACGTTCATCTGCCGATGGCTGAGCCCGAATTCAGGGGCCGCAATCTCGAAGGCGTTGAGCAGGTCCCACTTGTCACGGGGGATGTGGATTACGGCACGCTGCTCGCTCTCGCGCCGAATCCGGGCGAGGTCGATCGCGCGCCGCCCGAACGGGGTGGCGGTAATGTGTTTCATGGTGATGTCACGCGGCACAAAAAAGCCGTTCGCCGAATCGACGTCAGTTGACAGCTGTCAACTTCGCTCCTACCTTCGGATTGCTAGATACGAAGAAGGGCCTCTCGGGATACGCTTTCCGGGGGGCTTTTTTCAGTTTGCCAGTGCGTGCCTCCTTTTCATCCTGTTGCGTGGGTCGGTTCATTCATCATCGCGGGTCTTCCACGTCTGATGAATCTCGGGCAGTTGCTCGGTCAGCCATTCGGCGAAACGCGCGCCCTCTGCAGTGTCGAAATCGAAAGCGATCTTCTTACCCTTGTGCCGCACCGTGGCCAGTGGCGTATCGTCCGCGCCGGTCAGGCGGGTCGGCGCCGGGGCAGGGTGCTTTGGCAAACGGGTCGCGTCGAGCAGGGCGTTCATCAAGCCCTCGAACCTGTCCTGCGATGTGGGACCGTTGGTCGGAAGCTGCGCGATTGCCACGGCTCCCTCGGTTTCCATGTCCGAGGCCCGCAACAATTCGCCCAGTTTCAGCCAGCGCGGGCGACCGACGCCGTGGGCCGATCCGATGGCGACGATAACCTGCGACGGCACGGCATCGGCGACCTGAATCATGCGCGACAGGGTGGTCTTGTCGACATGCAGGGCATCGCAGATCAGATTGCGTGCATAGCCCGCATCGCGCATCTGGCTGGCGAAATTGACCTTTTCGATGAAGCTCAGATCGCGCCGGGCGGTGTTTTCCTGACCCTGGGCGAGGATAAGATCCTGATCGTCGAGATCGCGGATCATCGCGCGGATCGGAATGCCCAGATCGCGGGCGGCCAGAACGCGGCGGCGGCCGTAGACGATCTGGTAGCGGGTGGAATCCTGAGGGCTGGGGCGCACGAGGATAGGCACCTGTTGGCCGTAGTTGCGCATGCTCTCCATCAGGGCGGCGTGCTCACCCTCATCATATTCCAGCCGATCCTCGATGCCGCCGGCCTCGATCATGTGCGGGTCTATATCGGTAAGCGAGCGGCTCTTGAGCTCGGCAATGGATTGCGAGACCGCGCCGATCGCGCCCTTCTGATAGCGGGGCCGGACGGCATCGACGCGGGCGTGGTCGCCGGACGTGTCGTTCGGGCGGGCAGGGGGCTTGGCGCTGTCGTCCATCAGGCCCTTGAGCAGGTCCTTGCGTGCCATCTCAGCGCCCCCATGCCTGTTGAATCAGATCCTCGATCTCACCGTTGACGGCGTTGAGGCTTTCCATCGCGCGCTCGTAGGTGGAGCGGGTGAACTGGCTTCGATCCACCTCATAGAGCGTCTGCTTGGTGATGCCCGCATCTGAAATAGCTACTGATTTCAACATGGTATGGTTCAATACATGCTCCCCGAACATGGAGCGCATGAAACTGACCATCTGGTTTTGCGGCCCGTCGCCGGGCTCGTATCGCGTGATGACGTAGCGCATCCAGTCGTAATTCATGTCCCCTCCGGCCTCGGCCACGACGCCGAGCAGGTTTGATGTCATCAGGAGGAACTGGCACATCGACATCACGTCGAGCATCTGCGGATGCACCGTCACCAGGACGGCCGTGGCCGCCGACAGGGCGGACATCGTGATATAGCCAAGCTGAGGCGGGCAATCCACGACCACAATGTCGTAATCCTGCTCCACCTCCATCAGCTTGTCCCCGATTCTGGTAAAGAAAAGGTTACTGTCGCGCGCCGCCAGCGCGCGGGGGGTGTCATGCTCGAATTCCATCAGGTCCAGATTGCCGGGGATCAGGTCGAGATTGGTGAAATAGGTCTTCTGAATCACATCCGTCAGCGGCACCGGATCGTCATAGCGGATCGCATCATAGAGCGTGCCGCCATCGGGCAGGTCGAATTCGGGCTGAAAGCCGTGCAGCGCCGACAGGCTGGCCTGCGGATCGAGGTCGATGGCCAGCACGCGGTAACCGTCCAGCGCACATTTCTGCGCCAGATGCGCGGAGGTCGTCGTCTTGCCCGAACCGCCCTTGAAGTTGATGACGGTGATGACCTGAAGCGGATCGCCCGCACGCCGGCCGGGCAGATAGGTGCCGGGGCTCTTGGCCCCTTGCTCCAGCATCTCGCGCAGGGCCTGAATGTCGGCGGGGGAGTAGTAGCGCCGCCCGCCGG
>JGI24724J26744_10001786_pt1 | contig 14593 bp, 15 predicted proteins | sample Cruoilmetagenom7_FD_26744 | JGI IMG/M metagenome (IMG submission 26744)
GGCGGTATGGGCGCAAACCCCGCCCGAAACAGACTGCGACCGGCTGGCGGGTCTTTGGCTGATGCCACGGGCTGCGGGTTTGGCGCAGGCCTATCAGATACGCCAGCCACAAGCCGCCGTTGTGGCCTGTGAAGCGGCGATAACGGCCTATCCCGCCGAACCCTATTTTCTGGTGTTGCTGGCACGGGCGCTGATTGCAGCACGATCCGACGACACCCGTGCGCTGCATCTGTTGTCCGAGGCCTCGGGGGATTTGCCGGCGCTGAGTGCCGGTCAAACCGGCCTGCTCTATGAATTCGGCCTTGCCGGCCTGGCGGTTTCGGACAGCTTTGCGCGCGACTATTTTCGCACCGGATGCGCGTATTGGCCGGACTCGCAGACCCAGCAGGCCTGCACCGCGCTTGCTGTGATGAAAATCGAGGGGCGTGGCGGCGACGTGGATGAAATTGGCGGTTTTTCCAGCTTGCAGCAGTTGTGTGACGGCGGCTGGCCGATGGCCTGTACCAATATCGCATTGCAGCAAGAATTGCGCGGCTCGGACAGCGAAGCCGAGATCGTCGCATTGTTGAGCCAAGCCTGCGAGGGCGGTGATCTGCTGGCCTGCAGTCTGCTTGGGTTTCGCTATGAAATAGAATTGGGTGTCTCGCTGGATATGGCACGGGCGCGGGCGCTCTATACCTTGGCCTGCGATGGTGGCGAGGCGCATGGCTGCGCAAATCTGGGCGAGGTGTACCGGTCTGGCAACGGTTTGGCACAGGATATGATCGAGGCCGTGCGGCTGTTTACTTTGGCCTGCGACGGGGATGACGCCTTTGCCTGCGCCACTCTGGGCGGAATTCTTGCGGACGGACGCGGCGTTCCCACTGACATTCCGCGTGCGATTGTTGTGCTGGATCGCGCCTGTTGGCAGGGCGACCCAGAGGCCTGCGACAGGGCCGACGGGCTGCGCTGATCTGCGATGCGGGGTTGCGGAGCGCCGTTGCAAGGGCTACCTCCCGCGCCGGATTGATCGAAGGATACGACATGGCACGCAGGAAAAAGGGACGTCCGGTTTCGGGCTGGCTGGTGGTCGATAAACCGGCGGGAATCACCTCGACGGCGGTGGTCGGCAAGGTGCGCTGGGCGCTGGACGCGCAAAAGGCGGGCCACGCCGGCACGCTGGACCCGGCCGCGACCGGCGTTCTGGCAATTGCGCTGGGCGAGGCGACGAAAACCGTGCCCTTCGTGACCGATGCAATGAAGGCTTACCGGTTTCGTGTGACATTCGGCGCGGCGACCGACACCGATGACGCCGAGGGTGCGGTGATCGAGACCAGCGATCTGCGGCCTGATGATGCAGCCATAGAGGCGGCCTTGGCAGCGTTTCGTGGCACTATCGAACAGGTTCCACCGCAATATTCCGCCGTCAAGATCGAGGGCGAACGGGCCTATGACATCGCCCGAGGCGGCGAGGAAATGGACCTTGCCTCACGGCCTTTGTTCGTCGAGTCGCTGGAAATGGTGGCGCGGCCCGATGCCGATCACGCCGAGTTCGAGATGGTCTGCGGCAAGGGCGGCTATGTGCGCTCGATTGCGCGGGATTTGGGGCGTGCGCTGGGCTGTCTTGGCCATGTTGCGTGGCTCAGGCGCGAATGGTCGGGGCCGTTCAACGCGTCCGAGGGGCTGACGATGGAACAAATCGTGGCGCTGGAGCGCACCCCTGAACTGGAGGCGCATTTGCTGCCGTTGCAGGTGGCGCTTGATGATTTGCCCGAGATGACCTTGGCCCCTGAGGGCGCGGTCCGGCTGAAAAATGGCAATCCCGGCCGGGTCTTGGCGGGTGACGCGGCCCCCGGTGATCTGGCATGGGGCAGCTATGAGGGAAAGCCCGTGGCGGTCGGCACTTATATCGGCGGCGAGCTGCATCCCAGCCGTGTTTTCAACTTGTGATGTGACATGCGGTCGCTCTGGACGCTGGGGCTGTGCGGTGTTTAACTCGCGCAGCATGTAACCGGAGGCCCCCATGGCAATTTCAGCAAACGTTCGGACTTGGTTTAACGGCCAGTGGCACAATGGTGATGTGCCGGTGATGCGGGCGGCGGATCACGGCGCGTGGCTGGGCTCGACGGTGTTTGATGGCGCCCGCTTGTTTGATGGCGTGACGCCCGATCTGGACAAGCATTGCGCACGGATCAACAATTCGGCCAAGGCGCTGATGATCAATCCGACGGTCAGCACAGAGGAAATGGTCGAGATCGTGCGCGAGGGGCTCGAGGGGTTCGCGCGTGAGGTCTACATCCGCCCGATGTATTGGGGCGTGGACTCTGGCCCTTTGGGCGTGCTGCCGACACAGGAAACGACCGGCTTTTGCATTTGTCTGGAAGAGGCACCGATGCCCCCGATCGAGGCGACGACGACCCTGACCACCACCCGTTTCCGCCGTCCGACGCTGGAAGTCGCGGTGGTGAATGCCAAAGCAGGTTGCCTGTATCCGAACAATGCGCGAATGCTGGCCGAGGCCAGTTCCAAAGGGTTCGGCAATGCCTTGGTTTGCGACAGTCAGGGCAATGTCGCGGAAACGGCCAGTGCGAATGTGTTCATGGTCAAGGATGGTGAGGTATTTACTCCGATTGCCAACGGTACGTTTCTGGCGGGGATCACACGCGCGCGGCACCTCAAGAACCTTGGTGACGACGGGGTCAATGTCCATGAAGCAGTTTTGACGCTTGATGACTTCCGCGACGCGGATGAGGTGTTTTTGTCGGGCAATATGTCAAAGGTTACGCCGGTGACGGCGTTTGATGACCGGCAGTACCAAATTGGCCCGGTGACGCGGCGGGCGCGTGATCTGTATTGGGATTGGGCGGCCAGCACCTCGTGAGCACTGAATCGGCCCTGCGCCGCGAGATCCGGTTACTGTATGAAGGTCGCAGCAAGCGAGCGAAGCGATTTCGCTACGCCTTGATCGCGTTTGACATGCTCAGCATCGGGTATTTCGTGATCGCGGCGGCACTGCCGCAAACCGACGCCATGACGATTATCAGTTCAGTCCTCGGGGTGTTGATTCTGTGCGATTTTCTGGCGCGGTTATGGATCGCCAGCGATCGCTGGGCGGTGCTGCGCCGGGTTCATACTCTGGCCGATCTTATCGTGCTGCTGGCGCTATTGGTTGGCCCTCTGGTCACCCAAGACATCGCATTCCTNAGGATTCTCAGNGGCTTACGCCTGCTGCATTCCTANCATNTGATCCGTGACCTGCGGCGTGACAGCAAGTTCTTTCGCCGGTACGAAGACATGGTCCTGGCCGGNGTGAACTTGTTTGTGTTCATTTTTGTGACCACGTCGTTGGCCTTTGCGCTGTTCTTTGATCCGCACACCGGCCCGGCGGCGTATGTCGATGCGCTGTATTTCACGGTGGCGACGCTGACCACCACTGGTTATGGCGATATTACGTTGGCCAGTACGGGTGGCAAGGTCTTCTCGGTTCTGGTGATGGTCATCGGTGTGGCGCTGTTTGTGCAGTTGGCACGGGCAATGTTCCAGCCCAGCAAGGTGAAATACGAGTGCCCCAAATGCGGGCTGAGCCGCCACGACCCCGACGCTGTTCATTGCAAACATTGCGGCGGACCAGTGAAGATTCCGACCGACGGGTTCGGCGACTGACGGGCTGTGTGTTTGCTGGACAGGCTGGTGGCCTTGGGTCATGATGCCGGCCGAACAGGAGTGATTGATGCGCAAATTTCTAGTGGTTCTGGATGACAGCCGCGAGTGCCTGAATGCAATCCGGTTTGCGGCGCTGCGGGCATCGCATACTGGTGGCGGTGTGCAAATCCTGTCGATTATCCCGCCCGAAGAATTCCAGCACTGGATGGGCGTTGCCGATTTGATGCGTGCCGAAGCCCGAGAGCGTATCGAGGCGCATTACGAGGTATTTGCCAAGTGGATGCGCGACAAACACGCCATCCGGCCCGAATTGGTGATCCGTGAAGGGCAGCCTGTCGATGAAATCCTTGCACAGATCGAGGAAGATCCTGGCATCGGCATTCTGGTGCTTGGCGCGGGAACTGATCGCGCGGGGCCGGGGCCGTTGGTCTCGCAGCTTACCAAGAATTCGGGCGCGTTGCCGGTGCCGATCACCATTGTCCCCGGCGGATTGTCCAAAGAGCGTATGGAATTGATCGCCTGACTTAGGGTGCGCGCCAATGTTCCAGCGTGAGGCCAGCTTTGGTTTCCGGCGTGAAACCGGCGTCTTCGGAAAACGCGGTTTGCGGATCGAGATATGCAGCGGTGCCGTCCTTGAGGTGTTGATCCATGAACGCAGCGGCGAAATGCTGCGCCAATGCGTTCATGCGGACGGTGTCCCAAACCGGATCCGCGTAGTGCGAAAACGGAGCCCAGCCCAGCACATCGCTATGCGCATAACTCTCTGCCGGTGCCGGGAAAGGCGCCGCCGCGTTGTGGCCCGCGTTTGCAAATGTCAGCAGGTGGCGGTCGCTGTTCACCGCCCCTGCGGCGATGTTGCGCATGGCGGCATAGTCCGAGGTGTCATCGGCGCTGCCTGCCATAACCAGCAAAGGTACGCGGATGCCCGAAAGCCCCGCCGCATCCCATAATCCGCGGCCCATACCCCATGGTCCAATGGTTAGCACGGCCTTCAATGCGTCTGGCGGCGGAGTTTGGTTTGCGGCCAAATGCGCGGCCAGGATCGCGTGCGGCGGTGCCAGGTCGTGATCCTGTAGACCCGGTGCAAGCCCTGCGCCTGCCAGAACCAAAGCGCCATAGCCGCCCATTGAATACCCGATTACCGCCGCGTTCCGGGTATCGGCAAGGGGCTCATCCCCAAGCGCCGACAGCAGGAATTTCTGGTCCAGCGGGCGGTGGTACAATGTCGCGCCAAACGCACCTTGATCGTCATAGGTGCTTTGCGGGTGGTCGGCGGCGGCAACAAAATACCCGCGAGAGGCCAATGTCTCGGCAAGGTGGCTCAACAGGAACCGGTTGCCGGGATAGCCGTGGCTGATAACGATCAAAGGAAAGGGGCCGTCGGTCGCAGGCTTCGCATCCCGTGACGCCCGGCCATGNAGCGTCACCNCTGNNACACCGTCGCGCAGGATCGTGTCGTAGCGGCCGCCGGGNGCGGTGTCGGGCGCGGCTGGATACCANAGTTCAACGGGCAAAACTCGGGGGCCGCGCCGGATTTCGTTGGTTGATGCTGCAATGTCGATCCGGTCGGNATCGGTCAGTTGGCGGTGGCGCACGCCGACCGGATAGGCACCATGACCGGCAAGCAGGGGGCTGTCGGGTCTTGTGGCGTCGATACGGTTCATGCGTCGTCTCCTTGTTGCTGGGATCATGCTGCACCTGCCGGTCCCCATTCGCAAGGTTGCCCCGACGCATCTGAGGGCGTATCAGCCGGAAAATTCCTGCGACCCGGAAACCCCCTGCGACAAGGAACCGCGCCCATGAACCTGCCTGCTGATGACCGCCTGATTGTTGCCCTCGATGTGCCTGATGTCCTGCAAGGGCTGGAACTGGCAAAAACGCTTGGCGACAGTGTCAGCTTTTACAAAATCGGGCTGGGTATGTTGACAGGTGGCGGGCTGGCGCTGGCCAATGAGCTCAAGGGCGAGTTGGGCAAACGTATCTTCCTTGACATGAAGTTCTTCGACATCCCCGCCACCGTCGAGGCCGCAGTACGCGGGGTTTCGCGGTTTGATCTGGATTTTCTGACGGTTCACGGCGATCCGAATGTGGTCAAAGCCGCGCGCGAAGGGGCCGCGGGGACGGATCTGAAAATCCTTGCGGTGACGGTCCTGACCGCCCTGGATCGTGCAGATCTGGACGCGGCCATGATCGTGCCCGGCGCGATGGAGGATATCGTCGTCGACCGTGCGGCGCGGGCGTTTGATGCCGGTGCGGATGGCGTCATCGCAAGCCCGAAAGAGGCCGCGCGGATCCGCGCTTTGCCGCAGGCGGCAGGAAAACTGATTGTTACGCCAGGTGTGCGACCTGCAGGCAGCGCGGCGAACGACCAGAAACGGATCGCCACGCCCGCGCAGGCAGTGCGCGAGGGGGCCGATCATATCGTCGTCGGGCGGCCAATTTGGATGGCGTCAGACCCGCAAGCGGCGGCTCAGGCGATTCTCGCCGATCTTGCCAGCGTCTAAGGGCGTTTGAACCAGCCGGAAAACTGGTCACGCAGCACGTTTTTTTGCACCTTGCCCATCGTATTGCGGGGCAGTTCCGGGNCCANCACCAANGCACGCGGCAGCTTGAACCGCGCCAGNCGTTGCCCGAGGTCTGCCAGGATCGCGTCGGTATCAGGGGCGGCACCCGGCTTGGCGANGATGACACCAAAAACGGCCTCGCCGAGGTCGGGATGCGGCACACCGACCACGGCGCTTTCCAGAACACCAGCGGCTTCGTCAAGCTCCAGCTCGATCTCTTTGGGGTAGATGTTGTAACCGCCAGCAATGATCAGATCTTTTTGGCGCCCGACGATGCTGATATAGCCATCCTCGTCGATCCGGGCCAGATCACCGGTGATAAAGAACCCGTCTGCACGCAGTTCCGCCGCGGTTTTTTCGGGCATTTGCCAATACCCCATAAACACATTTGGCCCGCGCACTTCGAGGATACCAATCTCGCCTTGGGGCAGGGTTTTGCCAGTGTCGGGATCGGTGATCTTCACCTCGACACCCGGTAACGGGAACCCAACAGTTCCGGCGCGGCGTTCACCGTCAAAGGGGTTCGAAGTGTTCATATTGGTTTCGGTCATCCCGTAGCGTTCCAGAATACGGTGGCCGGTGCGGGCCTCGAACGCTTCGTGGGTTTCCGCCAGCAATGGCGCAGAGCCTGAAATGAATAGTCGGAAATGTGCCACCAAATCGGGNGTAAANCGNGGATCNGCCAGNAGGCGTGTATAAAAAGTGGGAACGCCCATCATGCTGGTGGCCTTTGGGAGCCACGCNATCAGGGCATCGACATCGAGTTTCGGCAACAAGATGATCGACCCGCCGGACAGCAGCATCGTATTGGTCGCAACGAACAAGCCGTGCGTGTGNAAGATCGGNAAGGCGTGCAACAACACGTCNTTGTCGGTGAATTGCCACTGGTCTACCAAAACTTGCGTATTGGACAACAGGTTGTTTTGGCTCAACATTGCGCCTTTGGAGCGCCCGGTGGTGCCGGATGTGTAGAGCAGTGCCGCAAGGTCATTGCCGGCCCTTTCTACCACCGCCGTCAGCGGATTGGCGGCGTTCATAGCCTCGACGAAACTGCCAGTTTNGTCGGCATTCAGGGTCATCAAAGCTGCACCGCAGCCGGCGGCGACCGGCGCCATCGCGGCCTCCTTGGAGCCGTCTACCAACACCAGTCGCGCACCTGCATCAGACAGGAAATAGGCGACTTCGTCGGGCGTATAGGCTGTGTTCAATGGTAAAAATACGACACCGGCCATGACCGCACCGCCGTAGATGGCCAGGGCAGTTGCACTTTTTTCAACTTGTACCGCCATGCGATCGCCGGGCGACAGGCCTGCCGCGATCAACGCCCCCGCAACCTTTGTGCACATCCTATGGAATTGCACACCCGAGATGACGCGCCCGTCCGCGAGCTGCAAAAACGGTGTTTCGCGGGTTTTCAAGGGGGCGAACAGCGCCTCATATAGAGGATTGGTCATGAGGAATCCTGTGTTGTGCGAAGACGCGTGGTTACCTAGGGGCTGCGGCGCGGCGCAGGCGGTCATTGATTGCGCGGCCCAATCCGGTGTCGGGCACAGGGGCAAAAGCAATTGTACCTGTGTCGCCNGCTTTGGCGTCTGCGTCATGGAGGACATGAAAGAGGCGGGCGGCNGCCTCGGTCAGGTTGCCAGTTTCGGAAAGGGACAGGGCGGCGCCGGTGCAGGGGCCGAACCCGACCCAGATTTCGNCGGGTTCAGGATGCGTCACCTCCAGCCGAACCCGTCCGCGCGGCGCGTAATGGGAGGCNAGTTGACCGGGGGCCGTGATTCGACTGGGGGCCGTGATGGCACCGGCGGCGGCCATTGCAACAGGCTGGCCGACTACGGCGGCGATATCCTCAATCGCCACGCCACCTGCGCGAAGCAGTCGTGGCCGTGTGCCCGTTGCGTCGACAATCGTTGATTCGAGGCCGACCGTGCAAGGCCCTGCGTCGATNACCGCNTCAATCTGGCCCGACAATCCGGCTATCACATGCGCAGCCGTCACCGGGCTGATGCGGCCGGACGGATTTGCCGAGGGGGCCGCAACCGGTCCGCCGAACTCTGCCAGCAGGGCACGGGCTACGGGATGCGCGGGAAGGCGGATCGCGACGCTGGGCAGTCCGGCCGTCACCAAGGGCGACAGGCCGCCCCCCGCCCGCAGCGGCAGAACCAGCGTCAACGGACCGGGCCAGAACACTTTGGCCAGACGTTGTGCCAGCGGCGTGAGCACCGCAAAGCGGTCGATTTGCGCAAGTTCGGCAAGGTGGACTATCAGCGGATTGAACCGTGGCCGCCCCTTGGCCGCAAAAATCGCCGCGACCGCGGTGTCGCGACAGGCGTCAGCGGCAAGCCCGTAGACGGTTTCGGTTGGCAGGGCGACCAATCCGCCATCACGCAAGATGCCAGCCGCAGCCCTCAGGCCCGGCGGATCAGCTGCGAGTAGGCGGGTTTGAGGCATAAGCACCAGTGACGTGGCGTTTCGATTTGAGCGGGTCGCGAATGTCGGTAAGTTGAAACGATACAACCCTCGGCCGGGCTTGCCAAGCGCACCCGGACAAGATGAACGCCCGCCCGCCCGGAGAATACCATGTCCTATAAATCACCCGTCGCTGAATTCAGGTTTCTTCTGGATCAAGTCCTTGGCTATGGCCAGTTGGCCGAGACGCCGACCTTTGCCGAGGCTGACGCCGATGTCACCGAAGCCATTCTGACCGAGTTGGGCAGACTATGCGACGGGGTNNTGGCACCGTTGAACCGCGGNGGCGATCTNACCCCTACGCGGCTGGAAAACGGCGTGGTGCGCACTTCGCCCGGTTTCAAGGACGGGTATCAAGCCATTGCCGANGGCGGTTGGCTGGGGGTCGCTGCCGATCCCGAACANGGCGGCATGGGGTTGCCGCAAACCCTGAACACCGCNATGAACGANATGATGTCAGGCGCGTGTCTGGCGTTGCAGCTGTGCCCTTTGCTGAGCCAGGGCCAGATCGAAGCCTTGGAGCATCATGCAAGTGACGCCATCAAGGCGCTGTATCTGCCCAAGCTGACCTCGGGCGAGTGGACCGGCACGATGAACCTGACCGAGCCGCAGGCCGGAACCGACGTCGGGGCGCTGAGCTCCAAGGCGGTGCCGCTGGATGATGGCAGTTTTGCCGTTACCGGCCAGAAGATATTCATCACCTGGGGCGATCATGATATGGCGGAAAATGTCTGCCATCTGGTTCTGGCGCGCCTGCCCGAAGGGGCCGCCGGCACGCGTGGTATCAGCCTGTTTATGGTGCCTAAATTCCTGCCGGATGCCGATGGCACCCTTGGTGAACGCAATAGCCTGCGGGTGGTGTCACTGGAGCATAAACTGGGCATCCATGGCTCACCGACCTGTGTGATGAGCTTTGAGGGCGCCAAAGGTTGGCTGGTTGGCAAGGAAAACGGCGGCATGGCGGCGATGTTCACGATGATGAACAACGCGCGTCTGGGTGTCGGGGCACAGGGGATCGGCGTGGCCGAGGCGGCTTATCAACATGCGCTGACCTATGCCAAAGACCGCAAGCAGGGCAAAACGCCGCTGGGCGAGGGCACGATCGTCGATCATGCTGATGTGCGGCGCATGCTGGCGATGATGAAGGCCGAGGTCTTTGCCGCCCGCGCCATCGCATTGTCATGTGGCCTGTCGATGGATATGGCGCGAGCGACCGATGATAAACAATGGAAGGCCCGCGCGCAGTTGCTGACGCCGATTGCCAAGGCGCATGGCACGGAGATCGGGTGCGAAGTCTCCAGCCTCGGCGTGCAGATCCACGGCGGTATGGGCTTTGTTGAGGAAACCGGCGCTGCACAATATTACCGCGATGTCCGAATCACGCCGATTTACGAAGGCACCAACGGGATTCAGGCGATGGATCTTGTCGGCCGCAAGATGATGGATGGCGGCGAAGAGGCGATCCGTTTGTTGCAGGAAATCGAGGATCTGGCCGAGGCCGCCCGCGCCACCTTACCAAACCTCGCCGAGCCCGTCTGGGAAGCCGCAGAAACCCTGCGCGAGGCGACCGAATGGATGGTCGCGCAAGACCCGAACGACCGCAACGCCGGTGCTGTGGCCTATTTGCGGGCGTTTGCCCGTGTTTTGGGCGGCTATTATCACCTCAAAGCGGCATTGGCCGAACCGCAAGGTTCGCGTGCGCGATTGGCGCGGGTGTTTATCGACCGCATTCTGCCCGAGCATCAATCACTGCTGGTGCAGGCGCGTGCCGGTGCCGAGCAGCTATATGATCTGTCGATTGAGGATCTGGAAAGCGCATGAACGTAACCGCAGGGCAGGCCGTGAGCGCCGGCATCCGATATCCGTTTGAAACGCCACCGGCAGCGGGCGAGGTGATTACCGTCGCGCCCGGTATCTTGTGGGCGCGGTTGCCGCTGCCGATGCAGTTGGACCACGTCAACGTCTATGCGTTGGACGATGGCGACGGCTGGACGGTGATCGACACCGGTTTCGATACCAGCAAATCTCGCGCAATGTGGGAGACGCTGATGGCCGGTCCGCTGGGTGGGCGCCCCATCAAGCGGGTGGTCGTGACACACCACCACCCAGATCATATCGGGCTGGCCGGGTGGCTGCAAAGCGAGCATGGCGCGGAACTGGTCACCACGCGCACATCGTGGCTTTTTGCGCGGATGCTGGTGCTGGACCAGCATGATGCTCCGGTGCCCGAAACCGTCGCCTACTGGCGTGCGGCGGGTATGTCCGAGGCCGTGATTGCCGAGCGGATGATGGAAAAGCCGTTCAATTTCGCGGACGTTGTGGCGCCGATGCCGCTTGGCTTTACGCGCATTGCCGAGGGTGATCACATCCGGATGGGCGGGCGCAACTGGCTGGTGCGCATCGGCAATGGTCATGCGCCCGAGCACGCGACCTTCTGGAGCCTCGATGATGATCTGGTGATCGGCGGTGATCAGTTGCTGCCCGGTATCTCGGCCAATCTCGGGGTTTATGCCACCGAGCCCGAGGCCGATCCCGTCGCGGAGTGGATTGAAAGTTGTCAGGCATTTGGCGCCTTTGCCGAGGATCGCCATTTGATCCTGCCAGGCCATAAGACGCCGTTCACCGGCTTGCCACTCCGGCTGCGGCAGATGGTCGAAAACCATGTCGGCGCACTGGACCGTCTGCAAACCCATCTTGCCACGCCCAAGCGGGCGACCGAGTGTTTCATGCCGCTTTTCAAGCGCGAGATCGAAGGCTCGGCCTATGGCATGGCTTGGTCGAGGCCGTTGCGCATTTGAACCACTTGCTGGCGACGGGGCGCGTGCGACGTTGGCGCGATGAAAATGATGCTTGGTTGTGGCAGTCGATTGGTGACTAATCCTGTCGCGTCAGGCATGGGTTGGCCGCTCAAAGACGGGTGACAGACGCCCTTTCATCCGTTAAGGACTTACAACTCATTTCGAACAGGAGGCCCAGATGGCTAAGCATGAGCATGGTTCCATGGACAGTAGCGCACAAGAAGCAACCTTTAACGGGTTTATGCGTTTCGCGACGATTAGTGTGGTCGTTGTCATTGGTATCCTGATTTTTATGGCGCTGGTCGGCGCCTGAGCGCAGTGCAGAACGTGTAGGCTGTTGTGCCTGCGCATCGCCCAGCTGTGCGGTTGAAAAGGACCAAACTATGACGCATTTCACGCGGCTTCTGGCCCTTGTATCACTGGCGCTACTGGCGGCTTGTACCAAACCCGTGGTTTGGGCACCCGAGCAGGACGTGATCGCGGCGCGCTATCAACATGATGGTCCCGCCGAGATCGTCTTGTTCAATGTGGTCAGTAATGACCGAGATCGTGGCGAGCACGCAGCTATGATGATCAACGCCAGCCAGCGGGTGTTGTTCGACCCCGCCGGCACTTGGACGCATCCTTTGTCGCCGGAACGTCACGACGTTCACTATGGTTTCGACGACGCGCAACTACACCGCTATATCTATTACCATGCGCGGCGCACGCATCGGGTGCGGATCCAGCATTTGCAGGTCGCACCGGCCACGGCCGAATATATCCTGCGGTTGGCGGAACAAACCGGCCCAGTGTCGGACGCCTATTGCGCACGGTCGATCTTTGACATTCTGCGGCAGGTTCCGGGCTTTGAAGAGTTTGAGACTTCATATTACCCGAACCGATTGACCGAGCAGTTCGCTCTGGTTCCGGGGGTTGTCGAAGAGGTGATTTACTCGGATGCCGAGCCCACAGAACGACAGCAATATACGCAATGATCAGCGGGGCCTTAGGGCCTCGTTTTGCGATCAGCCGGCCAGCCATGTCAAAAGTGACAGCACGGCTACGCCGGCTATCATTGCGCCGATCACATTCTTTGACCACACGCCAACCATAACCGTAACCACCGCCGCTGCCAGTTTTATGGGGTCGGGGCCTGTTGCCCCGGCGACGGGCATCTGCGGTGCCATCAGGCCCGGAATCACGGCGACGGGCGTATAGCGCAGAAGGCGTAGCAACCCATCGGGAAGTTCCCGGTTGCCCAAGAGGGCCAGAAACGAGAACCGCAGCAAGAAGGTTCCCAGCCCGAGGGCCGCGATCATGATCCAGAGTTCCGTGGTTGAAAGGCTCATGGTCCGGCCCGCCTGCGCTGCATCCAGACTTCGACTTGGGCACCGGTGATCATCGCCAGTACGGCGGCGATCAACAGACCCAAAGAATAGGGCACGGGGCTGAGGATCAAAGCGCCCGTGACCGACACGAAGGCCGCCGCGACATGGGCCAAAGTGCGTAGCATCGGGCCGATCATTGCCATGAAGGCGATGGGCACGGCAAAGCCCAGCGGCACCCAGGCGGGGATCAGATTGCCCAGAACCGCACCGGCCAGTGATGCGCTGGCCCAAACCGGCCAGATCAATGAGGCGATGCCGAAGTAATAGCCGGTCTTGGCCGCAAGCGGCATGGTCGGGTGCCGTTCATAGACCATACTGGACATGGCATAGGTTTGATCGACCATCAGATACCCCATCATTGCCCGCTGCCACATCGGAGCTTTGCCGACATGCGGCGCAAGCGAGGCTGAATACATCGCCATCCGTGCGTTCACCGCCAAAGCGGTCAGGATCACAATTGCCAGGGGGGCACCCTCGGACATCAATTGGATGGCGGTCAGTTGCGCGGCACCGGCATAGGTCGAGATGGTAAATGCCATGCTCTGAGCGACGGTAAATCCGGCTTCGATTGCCACCACACCGAACACCACGCCAAACGGCGCGACGATCAGGATGAACGGCACGCCGTCACGAAACCCGCGCCAAAAGGCGGATCGGGCGGTGTGGAACGGTTTTGTCATGATTTATCCCAAAACTCCCAGCTTACCCGAAAATCCCGGTCACGCGGCCAAGCAGCATAAATGCACGCGCCGAGCGGGTTTCGGCAAAGCGGGCGATTTCGCCGTCATTGGCGCGGGCCTCAAACGTTGCGAACTGCCGGTCAAAGGCCCGCAAGAACCGGTGTGCCGCATCGCGAAACACCGGATCCGAGCGCATGCGTCCGTTGGTCAGCGCAAGGCATGACCGGTCACGAACACCGCCCAAAGCGGCGACTTCGCGCCCGCGCGTGCCGATCGCAAAGGCACGCCAGATTTCGGGCCGGGCGCGGTCAGGGCGTAGGTCGTCCATGTAAATCCCCTCTTGCGACAGGGTTGTCAGGACGTCTTGCGCAGCGCGGATCAACTCGGCGGTGGCGTGGTCTTGCATCGCGCGGCGCAGGGCGGCGAACCCTTCGTCATCGGTCTCATTTTCGGGAAAATGTAATGCGCGAATGAAGTCGAGCGGCGCGATGGGTTCGGCCGCTGGCAATGGGTTTTCAAGTGCCAGAACCGGCTGCGTGCCATCGGTGTCCGGCCTCGTTTCCGGTTCGGGCGTGGCCCGTCTCGCCAACGCACGTTGCGTCGAGAACATTGCGATTTGCGATTCGGCTTTGCGCTGCCCCGCCGCGATCTCGTCCAGCTTTTCTTCAACGGTCGGTTTCAGCGCCAGCCCTGCGGCTTGCTGTTCACGGATCCACCCCCGGCGCATCCCCTCGACGGTGGCGTGCAACCTCACGGATTCGTCGCGCATATCGCGGGCGGCGCGTAATACCAGCACCGCCAGCCAGATCAACGCCACCGGCAGAAACACCGCCAGCGCGACGACGATCAACCCCAAAGTGTCGGCCAATTGATGCCCGTTCAGGCCAAGCACCCGAAACGCCAACGCCAGCATCGCCAGCCACACGAGCGACAGAACGAAGGCCAGGACTTCGCCCGAGATCCGCGTGCGAGGGTTTCGGTGTGGCAAGGGCTTCGGGGGGCTGATTGGACTCGGGCATGGCCGAAGCGATCAACGATAGACGATCGAGATCACTTCGTAGCTGCGC
>JGI24724J26744_10001789_pt1 | contig 14585 bp, 18 predicted proteins | sample Cruoilmetagenom7_FD_26744 | JGI IMG/M metagenome (IMG submission 26744)
ACCGGCGGTTTAGGGCAGTTCAATGGCCACTGCGGTTGCTTCTCCGCCGCCAATGCACAGGCTGGCAATGCCGCGCTTTTTCCCTTGCATTTTTAGGGCGTTAATCAGTGTTACGATGATCCGTGTGCCACTGGCGCCGATTGGGTGGCCAAGGGCTGTCCCGCCGCCATTCACATTGATTTTATCATGCGGGATGCCGATGTCGCGCATCGCGAACATGGCAACGCAAGCAAATGCTTCGTTCACTTCCCACAGATCAACATCGCCAACGGCCCAGCCGGTTTTTTCCAGAAGTTTCTTGATTGAACCAATGGGGGCAACGGTGAATTTCGATGGCTCTTGTGCATGGGCNGCCGCCGCGACAATCGTTGCCAGCGGGGTATATCCCTTGTCGCTGGCCACGCTGGCACGGGTGAGCACAATCGCAGCAGCGCCATCAGAGATTGAACTGGATGTTGCCGCTGTAATCGTGCCGTCTTTGGCAAAGGCGGGGCGCAGGTTTGGGATTTTATCCGGCTTGCCGCGGCCTGGTGCTTCGTCCGTATCGACAACCACATCGCCGCCGCGTGTGGACATTGTTACCGGCACCACTTCATCGGCAAATGCACCGCTGGCAATTGCGGCATTGGCGCGGCGAAGCGATTCAATCGAATAATCGTCCATCGCTTCGCGGGTTAGTTGATATTCATTCGCTGTATCCTGCGCGAAAGTGCCCATTGCGCGGCCCGGTTCATAGGCATCTTCCAGCCCGTCGAGGAACATGTGATCATAGGCGGTGTCATGCCCGATGCGCGCGCCAGAGCGATGTTTTTTGAGCAGGTAGGGCGCATTGGTCATGCTCTCCATCCCGCCTGCAACGATCGTATCGACAGCGCCGCAAGCCAATGCCTCGGCCCCCATGATTACGGTTTGCATTCCTGAACCGCACATTTTGTTCACGGTTGTTGCTTCCACCGATAGTGGCAGGCCTGCTTTTAATGCTGCCTGGCGGGCAGGGGCCTGGCCAAGCCCGGCTGGAAGAACGCAGCCCATGTATATCCGTTCCACATTTTCGCCTGCAACGCCGGATCGCTGGACAGCAGCCTCCACCGCGGCGGCGCCCAAATCAATGGCGGATGCATCGGACAATGCGCCCTGCATCCCGCCCATTGGCGTGCGGGCATAGGACAGAATTACGATCGGATCAGCGGCGGAAAATTGAGTCATGGCGGCGGGCCTTTTGCAAATGTTGATTTCGGGATGCTCTGTAATGCTGCGCTGCGGCAAAGGCAAATGTCATCTGGGGCAAGCCGGATTGCGCACGCTTGTCATTGCGCGGCTTGTGGTGGAGGGTGCGTTCAAAGCAAACTGACGGAGTGCGGGCATGGCCGAAAATCGCAGAGCTGAAATGCCGGAAAACCCTGAAATGCAGGCCATCCTTGAAATGCAGCGCCGGGCATTCATCGATGCGCGGCCCGAAACCTTGTCAGTCCGCCGCGACCGGATCAAACGGGCGATTGCTTTATTGGTGGACCATGCAGATGTATTGTGCGCGGCGATGAGCGATGATTTTGGCAACCGGAGTATCAGTCAAAGCATGATGACCGACATTGTCGGATCAGTGAATTTCGGCAAATATTGCCTCAAACACATGGGTAAATGGGCCCGTCCGGAAAAACGAAAGATGCAATTTCCGCTGGGCCTGCTGGGTGCGAAAGCGCAGGTCCGTTACCAACCCAAGGGNGTGATCGGTATCATGGCCCCATGGAATTTCCCGGTCCAATTATCGTTCAATCCGCTGATGCAAATTTTAGCGGCAGGTAACCGCGCGATGATTAAGCCATCCGAATTTACCGAGGNGACATCGGANTTGATGGCAAAATTGATGGGCCAATATTTTCATCCTAGCGAAGTGGCGGTGATTACCGGCGGCCCCGCAGCCGCGCAGGCGTTTTCGTCGCTTCAGCTTGATCATCTGGTCTTTACTGGATCAACCGCAACCGGCCGAAAGGTGATGGAGGCAGCAGGGCGCAATTTGGTTCCCGTTACGCTGGAGCTGGGCGGTAAATCGCCCGTTATTGTGGGGCGCAGTGCAGATNTTTCCAAGGCGGGNGAACGGATCGCTTTGGGCAAGATGATGAATGCCGGGCAAATATGCCTTGCACCTGATTATTTGATGGTGCCCGAAGAAANCGAAGATGCCGTGATCGAAGGGGTCCGGCGCGGCGTGCATAAGATGTATCCGGCACTGCTGGACAATGATGATTATGCCTCTGTGGTCACCGATCAACATTTTGACCGTTTGCAGGCAATGATTGANGATGCCCGGTCCAAGGGCGCCCAAGTGATCGAGATAAACCCCGCCAAGGAAGATTTTTCAGGCACCAACGCCCGTAAAATGCCGCTAACAATCCTGCGCGGTGTTACGCAAGATATGCAGGCCATGCGCGAAGAGATTTTTGGCCCCGTTCTGCCGGTGATGCGGTATAAGGCGGTGGATGAAGCGATTNATTATATTAATGATCATGATCACCCGCTTGGCCTGTATTATTTNGGCGCGGACGTTGATGAGCAAGAGCGGGTCCTCAANCGCACTGTTTCAGGCGGGGTGACCATTAACGATGTGATTTTCCATGTATCGATGGATGATCTGCCATTTGGCGGGGCCGGGCCATCAGGTATTGGCGCCTATCATGGGCCGGAAGGTTTCCGGCAATTNAGCCATGCGCGCTCTGTCTATACCCAGCCGGGGCTGGATATTGCCGCCCTTGCCGGAATTAAGCCGCCTTATGGCAAGAAAACAGCGGCCGTGATCGCCGCGCAATTGAAGAAATAGTTCGCGCAAAACACCTAGGTGCTGGGCGTAAGTGCGGAATTGCAAGCTATGCTGGGGGTATTTCAATGCCGCGCCCCTTGCGAAGCGCGGGGCAGGGGACTAGGGCGCGCCTATCCTTTTGATAGCCAATCGAGTCAGCCCCTTGGTCGATCTCAGCCAATATTTACCGATTTTAATTTTCATGGCCATTGCGGTGGGTTTATCCACTGCATTTGTGTTTCTGCCGATGGGCGTCTCGCGCCTTACGGGGACGCATAATCCCAATACTGAAAAACTGAGCGAATATGAATGCGGCTTTCCCGCATTCGAGGATTCGCGCGGGCAGTTTGATGTGCGTTTCTATCTGGTGGCAATTTTGTTCATCATTTTTGATCTGGAGGCGGCATTCCTGTTCCCGTGGGCCGTTAGTCTGGATGTGACCGGCTGGCCGGGTTGGATCACGATGATGGTCTTCTTGTTCGAATTGATCNTCGGTTTTGCCTATGCATGGAAAGTAGGAGCGCTCGAATGGGAGTAGTGGACGGGCTTCCCGCAGCGGCCCAGCCTGGGGCTATGCTCCAGCCGGATGCNGATTATTTCAAGGCCATGCAGGCAGAGGTGAATGACAAGGGCTTCCTTGTCACCAACACCGAAGATCTGTTCCAATGGGCCCGCACTGGCAGCCTGTGGTGGATGACCTTTGGTCTTGCCTGCTGCGCGGTTGAAATGATCCATGTCAGTATGCCGCGTTACGATATGGAACGTTTTGGTATTGCCCCGCGCGCTAGCCCGCGCCAATCCGATGTGATGATTGTTGCAGGCACATTGTGCAATAAAATGGCCCCAGCGCTGCGCAAAGTTTACGATCAGATGTCTGATCCCAAATATGTGATCAGCATGGGTAGCTGCGCGAATGGCGGCGGCTATTATCATTACAGTTATTCAGTCGTGCGCGGCTGCGACCGGATTGTGCCGGTTGATNTTTATATTCCAGGCTGCCCGCCAACAGCAGAGGCATTGCTGTATGGTGTAATGCAATTGCAGCGCAAAATCCGGCGTAGCGGGACAATTGAACGATGATAGGCTTGCGTTAGAATGGCTGTTCTCCACTCTGCCCCGAAAATCACCTCCAACGAAGGTGTTGCAGCCGCCCTATCGGGCGCGCTGGGTGATATGCTGCTCGCGGCCAAGGAAGAGCATGGCGAAATCGTGTTGACGGTAAAACGCGGCAGTATCGAATCTGCTTTGCGTCTGCTGCGCGATGATCACGAATATCAGCAATTAATGGAAATGGCCGGGGCGGATTATCCTGATCGGGCAGAACGTTTCGAAGTCGTCTATATGCTGTTGTCGCTGACCAAGAACCACCGCGTGATGGTGAAAGTTTCCACTGACGAGGCATCTTCCGTTCCGACAGTTACCACGCTGTGGCCCAATGCCGGCTGGCTCGAACGCGAAGTGTTTGACATGTACGGCGTGCTGTTTGCAGGCAATAGCGATCTGCGCCGCATCCTCACCGACTACGGTTTTGAAGGGCACCCCTTCCGCAAGGATTTCCCGCTTACCGGCTATAATGAACTGCGTTATTCTGAAGAAGAAAAACGGGTTGTTTATGAACCTGTCGAACTGGCGCAGGATTTGCGGCAATTCGATTTCATGAGCCCGTGGGAAGGTGCAGAATATGTCCTTCCTGGTGATGAGAAAGCTGCCGCCACAGCCGATGGTGGAGAGAAATCATGACCCTTCAGCTTGAACAATCGCCGACTACTGGCGATGAAGTGATCAATAATTACACGATCAATTTCGGGCCGCAACATCCCGCCGCGCATGGCGTGCGGATGGTTATGGAATTGGACGGCGAGATTATCGAGCGGATTGATCCGCATGTCGGACTTTTGCACCGAGGCACAGAAAAACTGATCGAGCAGAAGACCTATTTGCAGGCGCTGCCCTATTTTGACCGGCTCGATTATTGTTCGCCCCTGTGTCAGGAACACAGTTATGTGCTGGCGATCGAGAAGCTGCTTAACGTCGAAGTGCCGCAGCGCGCGCAATATCTGCGGGTTTTGTTCGCAGAATTAACCCGCATTTCTAACCACATGCTCAACATCGGTGCCCACGTGATGGATGTTGGCGCGATGACGCCCAATTTGTGGGTGTTTGAATTGCGCGAAGATTGCATGAATTTCTTTGAACGCGCCAGCGGCGCGCGGATGCACAGCGCATGGTTCCGCCCNGGCGGCGTACATCAGGATGTGCCGNTGAAATTGCTCGATGATATTGGCGAATGGGTTGATAATCGTCTGCCCGAATTGTTCGGCGATGCGATGAGCCTGGTGACAGACAACCGCATTTTCAAACAGCGCAATGTCGATATTGCGATTGTTTCTAAGGAAGATGCGATTGCCTGGGGCTTTTCTGGCCCAATGATCCGTGCTGCGGGCGTGCCGTGGGATTTGCGCAAATCGCAGCCCTATGACGTTTATGCCAAGATGGATTTTGAAATCCCTGTCGGCACCAATTCTGATTGCTACGACCGTTTTATGGTTCGGGTGAACGAGGTTTATCAGTCAGCCAAGATCATCAAACAATGCCTCGCTGAAATGCCAGAGGGGCCAATTGCCAGTGATGACCGCAAAGTCAGCCCGCCCAAGCGCGGCGAGATGAAGCAGTCGATGGAAGCATTGATCCACCACTTTAAACTCTACACCGAAGGGTTCCACGTTCCTGCCGGCGAAGTTTACGTTGGCACTGAAAGCCCCAAGGGTGAATTTGGTGTTTATCTGGTCAGTGATGGGTCGAATAAACCCTATCGCTGCAAGATCCGCCCGACGGCGTTTTCCCATCTTCAGGCGATGGATTTCATGAGCAAGGGCCATATGCTGCCTGATGCGACTGCGATCCTTGGCGCTATTGATGTGGTGTTCGGGGAGTGTGATCGGTGATCGTGCGCGAACTGTTTATTTTTATCGCAGCAATGGCAGCTTTTGCATCGGCAACGGCCGCCTATCTGACGGTTTTTCACGGCGGCGCCAGCATGAAGGAAATTCTCTCTACGGCATTTGCTGCCACCATTGGCCTTTATCTGGGCCGNTATATCGAACGGAGGCTGTCTCATGGCTGATCGTCACACAGCGCCCGTCACGCCCGAATTGCGCGCGCGCTGGGGGTCTTTTGTCTGGACGGATGAAAACACCGCAAAAGCGGATAAATTCATCGCATCTTATCCCGATGGCCGCCAGAAATCAGCGGTGATGCCGCTGCTTGATCTGGCGCAGCGTCAGGTTGGCGCGGAAACCGATACGCAGGGCTGGTTGCCAATGCCGGTGATCGAATATGTTGCGNAATATCTGGGTATGCCGGTCATTCGGGTTCTCGAAGTNGCCACTTTCTATTTCATGTATAACCTTGTTCCTGTGGGNAAATTTCATGTCCAAGTATGCGGCACAACGCCTTGTATGCTGCGCGGATCGGACGATATTATTGCCGCCTGCAAAACACGCGGGATGCAAAAGGGCAAGGTTTCTGCCGATGGTTTGTGGACCCTCACCGAAGTGGAATGCATGGGCAATTGCGCGACCGCGCCGATGGCCCAGATCAATGACGGAAATTATGAAGATCTGACCGTTGAACGTCTTGATGCGGTGCTGGATGCGCTTGCAGCGGGGAATGCGCCACCAGAAGGCACGCAGGAGCCGGGGCGCCACACATCAGAGCCGAGCGGCGGGCCCACTTCGCTCAAAGAAATGGTCGATGCCAATCATGATTACCGGAAGGATTGGTGATGGCCGGTGTGATCGCCCTGGTAATCGCCGCGTTAGTTGGAATAGGCGGCGGCACATATCTNCGCTTNCAGGGTGAAGGCGGGGGCACTGCATTGATAGTTATGGGCGCGATTTTCATCATTCCAGCCATGCGTAATTATTCGAAATTGAAGAAGGGCGGCAATGATGCTCGCTGATAAGGACCGCATCTTTACCAACGTCTATGGGTTCCAGCCATGGAACCTTGATGCTGCGCAAAAACGCGGTGATTGGGATGATACCAAGGCTTTGATCGCCAAGGGGCAGGACACAATCATCGACGAGATGAAGGCATCGGGCCTGCGCGGGCGCGGCGGGGCAGGGTTTCCCACCGGCCTCAAATGGTCGTTCATGCCTAAGGAAAGCAAAGATGGCCGCCCCTCTTTCCTAGTTATCAATGCCGACGAATCAGAGCCGGGTTCGTGCAAGGATCGGGAAATTATCCGCCANGATCCGCACAAATTGATTGAAGGCGCGCTGATTGCCGGTTTCGCGATGCGCGCGCGCGCCGCCTATATCTACATCCGCGGCGAATATATCCGCGAAGCGCAGACATTGCAGGCCGCGATTGACGAAGCATATGGTGCTGGATTGATNGGCAAAAATGCATGCGGGTCAGGGTATGATTTCGATGTGTTTATGCACCGCGGCGCAGGTGCATATATTTGCGGTGAAGAAACGGCGATGATCGAAAGCCTGGAAGGCAAAAAAGGCCAGCCGCGCCTGAAACCGCCATTCCCGGCGGGCGCGGGCCTGTATGGTTGCCCGACCACGGTAAACAATGTCGAAAGCATCGCGGTCGTGCCCACGATCCTGCGGCGCGGGGCCTCATGGTTTTCCAGTTCGGTAACGAGGGAAATCACGGCACCAAACTGTTCCAGATCAGCGGCCATGTTGAAAAGCCCTGCGTGGTCGAAGAAGAAATGAGTATTTCGTTCGAGGATTGATCGAGAAACATTGCGGCGGCATTCGGGGCGGCTGGGATAATCTGCTGGCGGTGATCCCCGGTGGTTCCTCTGTTCCGTTGGTTCCGGCGGACCAAATCCGGCACGCGCCAATGGATTTTGACGGGCTGAAAGCTGTCGGCTCAGGCCTTGGCACAGCGGCGGTGATCGTGATGGACAAATCCACTGACATTGTCCGCGCCATTTCGCGCCTCAGCTATTTTTACAAGCATGAAAGCTGCGGCCAATGCACCCCATGCCGCGAAGGCACAGGCTGGATGTGGCGCATGATGGAACGTTTGCGCACCGGCGATGCGGCAATTGAAGAAATTGATATGCTGCAACAAGTGACCAAGCAGGTCGAAGGCCACACTATTTGCGCGCTTGGCGATGCAGCAGCGTGGCCGATTCAAGGCCTGATCCGCCACTTCCGGCCAGAGCTGGAACGGCGCATTCACGAGCATAATGCCCAATTTGCGGAGGCAGCGGAATGACTTCAAAACGTGTGATCATATTAGTAGCTTGCGCCTCGGCTGCCATAGGGTTTCCGGGCGTGTTTGCGCAGGCCCAAACAGATCCTGCCCAAACAGATCCTGCCCAGACGGATACTGATGCCCAGCTTGGCAAAAAGATCCCGGCCACGGTTGCAGCGCCTGAGCAACCGCAGGAACAATCCGTTGAGGCTGCATTGGTGCAATGTATCTGGGATAAAGATCCCGATTTGGTTTTGGCTATTCGTGATGCCGCTTCGCAGGAAGCGTTTATGGCTGCATTTAAACGGGGCTTGGCCCTGTGTGCATATCCAGAAACGAAATCCTACAGTATGGGGCGTTTTTTTGGCGCGGTAAAAGCATTAGCCGGACCGCCGGAGTATGAAGATTAATGCCTAAAGTCACCGTAGATGGACAGGAATTGGATGTCCCTGCAGGCGCAAGCGTCCTTCAGGCGTGCGAGCTGGCGGGGAAGGAAATTCCTCGTTTCTGCTATCACGAACGGCTGAGCATTGCGGGCAATTGCCGCATGTGCTTGGTCGAGGTGAAGCCGGGGCCGCCCAAGCCGCAGGCATCCTGCGCGCTTCCAGCTGCCGAGGGGCAGGAAATCCGCACCGATACGCCGATGGTGAAAACTGCGCGCGAAGGGGTGATGGAATTTCTGCTGATTAATCATCCGCTGGACTGCCCGATTTGTGATCAGGGCGGGGAATGCGATTTGCAGGATCAATCCGTCGCCTATGGCCGCAGCGCCAGCCGGTATGACGCGAATAAACGCGCGGTGACCGAAAAATATATGGGGCCGCTGATTAAAACAGCGATGACCCGCTGCATCCATTGCACCCGCTGCGTTCGTTTTTCCGAAGAAATCGCGGGCGTGGATGAAATTGGCGCGCTTTACCGCGGTGAAGATATGCAGATCACCACTTATCTGGAACAGGCCGCGCGCCACGAACTTTCCGCCAATGTGATCGATTTGTGCCCTGTTGGCGCGCTGACATCGCGCCCCTACGCGTTTGAAGCGCGGCCGTGGGAATTGAAAAAAACACTCAGCATTGATGTGTCCGATGCAGTGGGCGCGAATATCCGACTGGATAGCCGGGGGCGCGAAGTAATGCGCGCATTGCCGCGCAACAATGATGATGTGAACGAGGAATGGCTGTCGGATAAAGGCCGCTACATGGTCGATGGGCTGACCAAGCGCCGTCTCGATAAAGTATGGATCCGCCAAAAGAGCAAGGGCGCGCGCGGCAAGCTGGTGCAAGCTGGCTGGGATGATGCATTCAAGGCCATTGCTGGGGCCAAGCCGGGCAAGAACATTGCCGCGATTGCTGGCGACATGGTGGATTGCGAAACGATGTTTGCGGCCAAGGCGCTGCTTGGCGCAATGGGCAGCAAACTGCTCGAAGGGCGCCAGACGGGGATGGATTATGATGTGTCCAACCTTGCCGCCACAGTTTTCAATTCAACATTGGCCGGAATTGAAACCGCTGATGCAATCCTGATCCTGGGCAGCCAAGTCCGCTGGGAAGCGCCGCTGGTGAATGTTCGGCTGCGCAAAGCGGCCAAGAATGGCGCCAAGGTGTTCGTGGTTGGGCCGGAATGGGAAACGACCTATCCGGCAGAGTTTTTGGGCGAGGATGCCGGTATTCTGGGCAAATTACCCAAGGCCGTTGCCGATGCCTTCAAAGGGGCGCAGCGCCCGGCGATCATTATTGGCGGCGGGGCGCTGGCCAGTGGCGCGCTTGGCGCCGGGCTGGCGTTTGCGGAGAAATTCAAGCTGGTGAAAGACGGCTGGAATGGATTCAATGTTCTGCACATGGCAGCCGCGCGGATCGGCGGTTTGATGCTCGGCTATGCGCAAAAGGGCGGCATGGCTGATATCGTCAAGGCGAAACCCAAAGTGGTTCTGTCACTAGGCGCAGACGAGATGGATTTTGAACAATTTGCCGATAGCCTGAAGGTCTATATCGGCCACCACGGCGATAAGGGCGCCCATGCGGCGGATATTATCCTGCCTGCGGCCAGTTATGCTGAAAAAGATGGCACCTACGTCAATACTGAAGGGCGGGTGCAATATAGTGAGAAGGCTGTGTTTGCGCCGGGCGATGCCCGCGAGGATTGGACGATTTTACGCGCATTGGCAGATGCGCTGGGCGTGAAAGTTGGGTTTGATAGTTTTGCCGAATTNCAAAGCGCGATGATTAAGGCCGTCCCTAGTTTGGGCGAAGAAGGTTTGGCTGACTTTGGCGAACTACCGAAGGCGGATNCCAAGGCCAAGGCGCAAGGCGNNATCACCTATCCGATTAAGGATTGCTACCTCACCAACCCNATCGCCCGCGCCAGCGCGACGATGCAGCGCTGTTCAGCTGAATTGCTGCATGGCGAAGAGNTGCGGGAGGCGGCACAATGAAACCGATTTCCAATTTTGATTTNGCTATGCAATCCATAATNGGCGCAGACNTGGGGTGCTGGGCATGACCGATTTTTTCCAATCATGGGGCATGACCTACGAAGCGGCTTGGTTGATTGCGACCATTTCGGGCATTTTGCTGATTGCGCTGCCGCTGATGCTGGCTGTTGCGATGATCATTTACGTTGATCGCAAGGTTTGGGCGGCCATGGCATTGCGGCGGGGGCCAAATGTGGTTGGGCCCTTTGGCCTGCTGCAATCCTTCGCAGACGGGCTGAAGGTATTCCTGCAAGAAACCATCATTCCCAGCGCGGCGAATAAGGGTTTGTTCCTGATCGCCCCGATTGTGACCTTTACTGTGGCGCTGCTGGCTTGGGCGGTGATACCATTCGGGCCAGATGCGGTGCTGGCGGACATTAATGTTGGCCTGCTGTATGTTTTGGCGATCAGTTCGCTGGGTGTTTACGGCGTGGTTGTGGCTGGTTGGGCATCCAATTCAAAATATCCGTTCTTTTCCGCCATGCGCGCCGCCGCGCAGATGATTTCTTATGAAGTTTCGATCGGGTTCATCCTGATCTGCGTTGTATTATGGGCCGGCACGTTCAACATGAACGGCATTATCGAGGCTCAGCGCGGGCATGGGCTGGGCATTGTCAATGCATTCGCATTCAATATTCTGCTGTTTCCATTGTGGGTGATGTTCCTTATTTCCAGCCTGGCGGAAACCGCGCGCGCGCCCTTCGATCTGACCGAGGCGGAATCCGAACTCGTCGCGGGTTACCAGACCGAATATAGCTCGATGAGTTTTGCGCTGTTCTGGCTCGGTGAATATGCAAACGTGCTGCTTATGTGCGCGCTGAATGCAATTTTGTTTTTTGGTGGATGGTTGCCGCCGCTCAATGTGGATTGGTTGCCGGGATATTACATTCCAGGCTGGATCTGGCTGTTCGGTAAAATCTTCTTTTTCTTCTTCGTCTTTAGCTGGGTAAAGGCCACTGTGCCGCGCTATCGCTATGACCAGTTGATGCGGCTTGGGTGGAAGATATTCCTGCCGCTAAGCTTGCTGTTTGTTGTGATTATCTCTGGCTATTTGATGGCGACAGGACATTTTTCATGAACATCGCCCAACTCGTCAAATCATACACCTTGTGGGAATTTGTGAAGGCGCATGCTCTCACGCTGAAATATTTCTTCAAACCCAAGGTGACGATCAATTATCCGTTTGAAAAGAACCCGCTAAGCCCGCGTTTCCGCGGAGAGCATGCCTTGCGGCGTTACCCCAATGGCGAGGAACGCTGCATTGCGTGCAAATTGTGCGAGGCGGTGTGCCCCGCGCAAGCGATCACCATCGAGAGTGAACCGCGTGAAGATGGCAGCCGCCGCACCACGCGTTATGATATAGACATGACCAAATGCATCTATTGCGGGTTTTGCCAAGAAGCCTGCCCGGTGGATGCGATTGTCGAAGGGCCTAACTTCGAATATGCGACCGAAACGCGCGAAGAATTGCTTTACGACAAAANCAAATTGCTGGCGAATGGGGACAAGTGGGAGCGGGCATTGGCCGCAAACCTTGAAGCCGATGCGCCGTATCGTTAGGGGCCGCGCAAGCTGATGATCCAGACCTTCGCCTTTTACCTATTCGCGATATTCGTGATTGCCAGTGGAACGCTGACGATCATGGCGCGCAATCCAGTGCATTCGGTTTTGTGGCTGATTGTTTCCTTCTTCAATGCTGCCGGCCTGATGGTGCTGGTCGGCGCAGAATTCATCGCGATGCTGCTGGTGATTGTTTACGTCGGCGCAGTGGCGGTTTTGTTCTTGTTTGTGGTGATGATGCTGAACATTGATTTTGCTGAATTGCGCGCAGGCTTCATGAAGAATTTCCCGCTTGGAATCGCAATTGCGCTGGTTCTGGCAATGGAATTGATCCTAGGCATCGGGGCCTATCGCGCAGGCGCATTGGAACTGGGCACGCCCAGTGGCCGCGCCGCACCGATGGTGGGCAAAAGCAATATCGAAAACGTCGGGGCGCTGCTTTACAGTGACTATCTGTTCCTGTTTGAAGTTGCCGGGCTGGTTTTGTTGGTGGCGATGATCGGCGCGATCGTATTGACCCACCGCGAACGGGCGATGCCCGCCCATCGCGGCCATCAGGATATTGCGAAACAAATCCGCCGCCGCCCTCAGGATGCGACCAACAATGCGCAGCCCGAAGTGGGCAAGGGGGTGGAGCTATGACCCTTCGATATGCACCGCGTGAGCGGACCAAAGGAGCGCAGAGCGCATGATTGGGATCGAACATTATGTTGTGGTCAGCGCAGTGCTGTTCGTGCTCGGCGTNTTGGGGATATTCCTCAATCGCAAGAACATCATCGTGATNTTGATGGCGATCGAATTGATCTTGCTGGCGGTCAATATCAACCTTGTCGCATTCAGTGCGTTTCTGGGCGATCTTACCGGGCAAATATTTGCTATGTTTGTGTTGACTGTTGCGGCGGGTGAGGCTGCCATCGGGCTTGCCATTTTGGTGGTGTATTTCCGCGGCCGCGGCACAATTGCGGTTGATGATGTCAACCGGATGAAGGGTTAAGTCGCTGTGTCCTCCATCCTGATAATAGTGTTTCTGCCCTTGCTTGCTGCCATTATTGGCGGGCTGGGTAATCGCATGCTGGGTAATAATGTGGTCAAATTGATCACTACTGGCGCGCTGTTCATCTCATGCGCGCTTAGCTGGCCGATATTCCTCAGCTTTGTGGCAGGTGATGGGGCATCCTCGGTTGAACCGGTGCTGCAATGGGTGCAATCGGGCAGCCTCAGCTTTGACTGGGCATTGAGGGTCGATGCGCTGACAGCGGTTATGCTGGTGGTGATCACCACCGTGTCGGCGCTCGTGCATCTATATAGCTGGGGCTATATGGATGAAGACCCGGATCAGCCGCGTTTCTTTGCTTATCTTAGCCTATTCACCTTTGCGATGTTGATGTTGGTTACAGCAAACAACCTCGTCCAGATGTTCTTTGGATGGGAAGGGGTTGGCCTTGCATCCTATTTGCTGATTGGTTTCTGGTTCAAAAAGCCAAGCGCGAGTGCCGCTGCGATCAAGGCCTTCGTGGTCAACCGCGTGGGCGACCTTGGCTTTATGCTCGGGATTTTCGGGACATATTTGGTGTTTGGCACCGTATCGATCCCCGAAATTCTGGCCGCGGCCCCGTCGATGAGCGGGACTACGATTGGCTTTCTTGGTTACCGGATGCACACGATGGATATCTTGTGCATTTTGCTGTTCATCGGCGCGATGGGCAAATCCGCGCAGCTGGGCCTGCACACATGGCTGCCNGATGCGATGGAAGGCCCGACGCCAGTTTCCGCGCTGATCCATGCTGCCACAATGGTTACCGCCGGCGTGTTTATGGTCTGCCGTTTGTCGCCAATGTTTGAAACCGCGCCGGTTGCACTGGGCTTTGTGACCTTTATCGGTGCGGCTACCTGCCTGTTTGCCGCCACGGTGGGGACAACCCAATGGGATATTAAGCGGGTCATCGCTTATTCCACCTGTTCGCAGCTGGGTTATATGTTTTTTGCCGTTGGTGTCGGCGCCTATGGCGCGGCGATGTTCCATCTGTTCACCCACGCCTTCTTTAAGGCGCTGCTGTTCCTTGGGGCAGGGTCGGTGATCCATTCTATGCATCACGAACAGGATATGCGGTATTATGGCGGATTGCGTAAACGCATCCCGCTTACCTTCTTTGCCATGTTGGCTGGAACGCTGGCGATCACGGGCGTGGGCGTTTATTGGCTTCACGCTGGGTTTGCCGGTTTCCATTCCAAGGATGCGATCCTGGAAGTAGCCTTTGCGCGCGGCACGGAATTAAGCCAGTTTGCATTCTGGGTTGGCGCTTTTGCGGCCTTGCTAACCAGTTTCTATAGCTGGCGGCTGATGTTCCTTACCTTTTGGGGCAAACCCCGCTGGATCCAAAGCGAACATGTGCAGCACAGCGTCCACAAGACACCGGAAGAAGCGGGCGAAGATACAACCGGCGGTTATCAGCCGCATGAAAGCCCGATTTCGATGTTGGTCCCGCTCGGTGTGCTGACCCTGGGTGCGGTATTCGCCGGGTTTATTTTCAACCCGCAATT
>JGI24724J26744_10001790_pt1 | contig 14584 bp, 10 predicted proteins | sample Cruoilmetagenom7_FD_26744 | JGI IMG/M metagenome (IMG submission 26744)
ACGACCAGTTCCCGCGCCCCAAGACGCGCCAATTCGGGCGCCAGCCGCACGCGGGGGCAGGGGGCAACGCGCAGTTCCCCGGTCGAGATATCCGCCCAAGCCAAGGCCGCCTCGCCACGCACATCGCTCCAGGCTGCAAGAAAGTTATGCCGTCGTGGTTCCAGCAGTGAATCTTCGGTCAGCGTGCCCGGCGTTACCAGCCGAACTACGTCGCGCTTGACCACGGATTTCGCACCCCGCTTTTTCGCCTCAGCCGGGTTTTCAAGCTGCTCGGCGATCGCCACGCGAAACCCTTTGCGGATCAAGCTCAGCAGATACCCTTCGGCGGCATGAAACGGCACGCCGCACATCGGGATCGGTTCGCCATCGTGGGTGCCGCGTTTGGTCAGCGCGATATCCAGCGCCGCCGAGGCCGCAACCGCGTCGTCAAAGAACATCTCATAGAAATCACCCATGCGGTAAAACAGCAGCGAATCTGCGTGCTGCTTTTTGATTTCCAGATATTGCGCCATCATTGGCGTCACTGCGCGCGTGGTGTCGCTCACGATGTTCTCCCATTTCTGCGTTATCGTCTTACAAAACCGCCCGCCTAGCGAAAAGGCCCCTATGCTTGTGTTGTTTGGCCGAATTGGGCGCGGTAAGAAAGGGCCAGTTGGAGAGGTACCCGAATGTCACGCAAATCCCGTATCACGCCCGAAGAGGCGCTGGCCTATCACTTTGAGCCGACCCCTGGCAAATACGAGATCGTTCCGACGACGCCAATGGCAACACAGCGTGATCTTTCGTTGGCCTATTCCCCGGGTGTCGCCAGCCCCGTTGAGGCCATCGCAAAGGATCCCGGTCTTGCCTATGATTATACCGTCAAAGGCAACATGGTCGCGGTGATCTCCAACGGTACAGCGATCCTTGGAATGGGCAACCTCGGCGCCTTGGCCTCTAAGCCGGTGATGGAGGGGAAAGCCGTTCTGTTCAAACGCTTCGCCGACGTCAACGCGATTGATATTGAGCTTGATACCGAAGACGCCGACGAGATCATCAAGGCCGTCAGCCTGATGGGCCCGACCTTTGGCGGAATCAACCTTGAAGACATCAAAGCGCCCGAGTGTTTCATCATTGAATCGCGTCTCAAGGAAATCATGGACATTCCGGTGTTTCACGATGACCAGCACGGCACAGCGGTGATCTGCGCGGCGGGTTTGATCAACGCGCTAGAGATAAGCGGCAAGAAAATCGAAGACGTGCGCATCGTGTTGAACGGTGCGGGCGCGGCGGGGATTGCTTGTCTGGAGTTGCTGAAATCAATGGGCGCGCAGCATGACAATTGCATCATGTGCGACACCAAAGGCGTGATCTATCAGGGCCGCACCGAGGGGATGAACCAGTGGAAATCGGCACATGCCGCCGACACTGAATGCCGTACCCTTGATGAGGCAATGGATGGTGCGGATGTGTTTCTTGGTGTGTCCGCCAAAGGCGCTGTGACCTCGGAAATGGTCGCCTCGATGGCGGACAATCCGGTGATCTTCGCCATGGCCAACCCCGATCCCGAGATTACCCCCGAAGAGGCGCACGCCGTTCGCGCCGATGCGATTGTCGCCACCGGGCGCTCGGACTACCCGAACCAGGTCAACAATGTGCTGGGCTTTCCCTACCTGTTCCGTGGGGCGCTCGATATCCATGCCCGCGCCATCAACGACGAAATGAAAATCGCCTGTGCTCACGCCCTTGCCGAACTCGCGCGAGAGGATGTGCCCGACGAAGTGGCCATGGCCTATGGCCGCAAGCTGTCATTCGGTCGTGACTACATTATCCCGACGCCGTTTGATCCGCGCCTGATCTATACAATTCCGCCCGCTGTCGCAAAGGCCGGCATGGATACCGGTGTTGCGCGGCGTCCGATCATCGACCTCGAGGGGTATCAGCAGACCCTCAAGGCGCGGATGGATCCGACCGCCTCGATCCAGCAAAGCCTCTATGCGCGTGCGCGTCAGGCGCAATCGCGGATGATCTTTGCCGAGGGCGACGACGAGCGTGTGTTGCGCGCCGCCGTGGCCTATCAGCGGGCTGGTTTGGGCAAGGCTTTGGTGGTTGGGCAAGACGATGATGTGAAACGCAAGCTCGAAACGGCTGGCTTGGGCGATGCGGTCCGTGAGCTGAATATCGTCAATGCGTCCAATTCCCGGCACTTGGAGGCGTACAAGACATTCCTCTACAATCGCCTACAGCGAAAGGGATTTGATCAACGCGATGTTCACCGGATGGCAACGCGCGACCGGCACATTTTCGGTGCGTTGATGTTGCAGCACGGCCATGGCGACGGTCTGGTCACAGGCGCGACGCGTAAATCGGCGTTGGTTATGGATATGATCAACCATGTGTTCGATGCCCGCGCCCAGGACGGTGCCGTTGGCGTTTCGGCGTTGTTGCACCGTGGGAAAATTGTGCTGATCGCGGATACTTTGGTCCATGAATGGCCTGACGAACAAGATTTGGCCGATATCGCCACCCGTGCCGCCAGTGTCGCGCGTTCTCTGGGACTAGAACCGCGTGTGGCCTTCGTCAGTTTCTCGACCTTCGGATATCCAATCTCGGAGCGGGCGCAGAAAATGCATCTTGCACCGAATGTCTTGGACGAACGCGGCGTTGATTTTGAATACGAGGGCGAGATGACCGTCGACGTGGCGCTAAATGCCAACGCAGCAGCGGCCTATCCGTTCTCACGTTTGACGGGCCCGGCGAATGTGCTTGTTGTGCCTGCGCGGCATTCGTCGTCAATTTCCGTCAAGCTGATGCAAGAAATGGCCGGCGCGACCGTTATCGGACCAATCCTGACCGGCGTTCCAAAGCCGATCCAGATCTTGCCCACAGGTGCCACGGTCAATGACATCATGAACATGGCCGTCATGGCCGCTAGCCGCATTGGTGCAAAAAACTAATGACAGTTTTCTGCCTCGGGTCGATCAACATCGACAGGGTTTATCGCCTGCCACATCTGCCGCAGGCGGGCGAAACCCTTGCTGCCAACAATCATTCACAGGGGTTGGGCGGCAAGGGTATCAACCAGTCCATCGCCGCGCTGCGGGCCGGGGCGCAGGTCGTGCATATTGGTGCGATCGGTCAGAATGATGCTTGGATCGAGGGAGAGTTGACCCGCCATGGCGTGACGCTGGATGCCATTGCACGCGTGCAGGAAGGCACCGGACATGCGATTGTCGCAGTTGATGATGCCGGTGAGAACCAGATCATCATTGCTTCGGGTGCGAATCTTGCGCAATCCGTGGATGCCATCGAGACGGCGCTTTCTGCGGCTAAACCCGGCGACACACTGCTCTTGCAAAATGAGACGTCGCATCAGGTGGAGGCGGCGAAATTAGCCCGCGCTTTGGGCATGAAGGTGTTCTATTCCGCGGCCCCCTTTGCACTGGAACCGCTGCAGGCTGTGTTGCCCTTTGCGACGCACATCCTGTTGAATGCCGTCGAGGCAGAGGCCTTGGTGCAAGCGACAGGGACCGCACTGGCAGACTTGCCGGTTGAAGCCGTGATTGTCACCCGCGGATCACAAAGGGCCGAGTGGATTTCGGCAGGGTTAGAGCCGCTTTTTGTGCTTTCTTTCCGTGTTCAGCCGGTTGATACCACTGGCGCTGGTGACTGTTTCGCCGGCTCGCTCGCCGCCGCGCTGGATCAAGGAAGTCCGCATCGCGAGGCAATGCGCTATGCCGCCGCCGCCGCCGCGATTCAGGTGACACGACACGGCACCGCCGACGCAATGCCGACCCGCTCAGAGGTCACGGATTTTCTTGCCGCGCAGGAGTGATCCGTAGAAATGCCCAATCCGTGCCATGTTTCCGCCCAGATTCAGGGTTCTTTCAGAGGTTAACGCGATACTAGCGAAAAGCCCGAAAGGACTACCATGAACACTCAGGTTAATTCCGCGACAAGTTTTTCCAGCACAGACCTCATCGCAACCACTGAGGGTCGCGAAATTCAGCTGCCCGCCGGTGCCGGTCTGGCGCTAGCGGTCGTGCTGGGGTCAGTGATGTGGTTGGGGATTTTTGCCCTAATAATGTAAGGGCGGTGGCAGGCCACACTAGATGGCCCGCCGTTTTTCAAATCAGTCTTTGTCTGCGACCCGCGCATTGCGCGTCGCGATCAATTTCAACCGCAGCGCATTCAGACGAATGAATCCGGCTGCGTCTTTCTGGTCATAAGCGCCCGCGTCCTCTTCAAAGGTCACATGGGCCTCGGAATACAGCGAGTGATCTGACCAACGCGCAACCGTCCGCACGGACCCCTTGTACAGCTTCACACGAACCGTACCGGTGACATGCTCTTGCGACTTGTCAATCAGGGCCTGCATCATCTCGCGCTCGGGTGAGAACCAGAACCCGTTATAGATCAGCTCGGCATAACGCGGCATGATCGAGTCCTTCAGGTGGCCAGCACCCGCATCTAGCGTGATCTGCTCGATGCCGCGGTGGGCTTCCAGCAACACGGTGCCGCCCGGTGTCTCATAGACGCCGCGCGACTTCATGCCGACGAACCGGTTTTCTACCAGATCCAGACGGCCGACACCGTGCTTGCCGCCCAGTTCATTGAGCTTGGTCAGGATCCCCGCAGGCGTCATCCGCTCGCCATTGATCGCCACTGGATCGCCGCGCTCGAACTCGATTTCCACCATTTCAGGCGTTTCCGGCGCATCCTCGGGCGAAACGGTGCGCTGGTACACGTATTCCGGCGCTTCGTCGCGCGGATCTTCCAGCACTTTACCCTCGCTTGAGGTGTGCAACAGGTTCGCATCAACCGAGAACGGCGCTTCGCCGCGCTTGTCCTTGGCGATCGGGATCTGGTGTTGCTCGGCGAATTCCAGCAGCTTGGTGCGGCTGCTCAAATCCCACTCGCGCCACGGGGCGATTACACGGATCGACGGGTCAAGCGCATAGGCTGCCAATTCGAACCGCACCTGATCGTTGCCCTTGCCGGTTGCGCCGTGGGCGATGGCGTCGGCACCATGTTCATGCGCCAGCTGTACCAAATGCTTGGAAATCAGTGGCCGTGCGATCGAGGTGCCCAGCAGATACAGCCCCTCATACAGCGCATTGGCGCGGAACATCGGGAATACGAAATCACGCACGAATTCTTCGCGAGCATCCAGAATGTGGATATTTTCAGGCTTAACGCCCATCATCTCGGCTTTGCGACGGGCCGGCTCCAGCTCTTCGCCTTGGCCAAGATCGGCAGTGTAGGTAATGACCTCACAACCGTATTCGGTATTCAACCATTTCAGGATGATCGAGGTATCCAGCCCACCGGAATAGGCGAGCACGACTTTTTTGGGCGCAGACATACTGAGGTCTCCCATGGGAATGAAACGCGCATTGGCTAACCCCTTTGCTGGCGGGGCGCAACACCCAGCGGAAGCAATGGTTGACAGGGCACGTCAAGGGACCATTAGAATGCCCAAAGGAATAGGAGAGAGTTATGGAAGGTGTCCGACTTTTTATTCACGCTGTGCGCATGGTGTTGGGAAATCTGAATGCCGCGATACGGGTTTCGGGCGTCCTGCTGGTTATTCAGGTTGTGTTGGGTCTGATGGCTGGTAAGGCGTATTTTGCCTCGGGCATGAGCGTTTCACCCGGCGAGATGCCACAGTTTTCGGGCGTGATGTTTCTGCTTTCGGTCCTGCAAATCATCTTCGGCCTCTGGATCGCGGTCGCCTGGCACAGGTTTATCCTGCTCGAGGAGCAACCTGGTGCGGTACTGCCTCAGTGGCATGGGGCGGCTATCTGGTCCTACTTCAAAGCGGGGTTCGTTCTGGGCCTAATCGTGATTGTCGCGGTTATTCCGATGATGTTCATCGGCGGCATCGTCCTGCTGCCCTTTGTTGGCCCTAACGTGGAATCGCCGGGCTTTCTGTTGGCGCTCATCGGGTTTTTGATCATGTATTTGCCCGCCGCCTATATCGCTTACCGGATCTCGCCCATGCTGCCCTCGGCAGCGGTCGGCACGCGTATGACGGTCAAAGAGGCTTGGGCTTCCACCAATTCCAGCGGCATGGCCTTTGTCGTGTTGACCATTGTTTCGGTTCTTGCGGCGTGGCTTATCAGCATCCCGGCAAATCTGATGGCGGATAGCGCACTGACAATTGCGTTGATCTGGGCTGCGGTGGCGCAATGGTTGACGATTCTCGTCGGCGCCAGCGTCCTGACGACGATCTACGGATATTATGTGCAAAAGCGGGATCTCAATGCCTGAGGCCGCCCGCCCAGAACTCCTCCGTGGCGTGGTGCACCCGTGGCACCACGACATTTTCGGCCACATGAACGTACGCCACTACGCGCCGTTCTTTGATGATGCGTCGTTCTTTTTGTACACGGCGCTGGGTATCCCGATCCGCTGGATGACCGGCGAGTTTGGTGTGCATATCGTGTCCGCCAAGGCCGAGACGAACTTCATTAAAGAGCTGGTCGCAGGCGACGGCTTCATCATCGACGGCGCCGTCAGCCGCATTGGCAACCGGAGTGCGACGTTCCACTTGCGGATGATACATGCCGAAACGGGTGCACTACACGCAACGTATGACCTGACCGAGGTGTTCTTTGATCCGAAAACCCGCGCCTCGGCGGTCATGCCCAACGAGGTGCGTTCGCGGTTGGAAAAGCACCTCACGCAAAGCTGATTTCATCTTGCCCTAAATACTCGGGGGTGAATTCAGCGCAGCTGAAGAGGGGGCAACGCCCCCTTTTCTTTACTACAAAACATAGCGGCTCAAATCGGCCGAGCGTGCCAAATCACCGATGCTTTCTTCAACATAGGCCGCATCCACGACCACCGCATGACCGCTTCTATCGGGGGCCGCAAAAGACAACTCCTCGAACACCCGTTCCAGCACCGTATAAAGCCGCCGTGCGCCAATATTCTCGACCGCGCGGTTCACCTCGGCGGCGATTGCGGCCAGCGCCCGAATGCCATCGTCGGTGAACGTCACTGCGACCTCTTCGGTGCCCATCAACGCGGTGTATTGCCGGGTTAGCGCGTTGTCGGTTTCCGTCAGGATGCGCACAAAGTCATCCTCGGTCAGCGCCCTCAGTTCCACACGGATTGGCAGGCGACCCTGCAATTCCGGCAGCAAATCCGACGGCTTTGCCACATGGAACGCGCCCGAAGCGATGAACAGGATATGATCCGTTTTCACCGAGCCATGCTTTGTTGTGACCGTTGTCCCCTCGATCAACGGCAGCAAATCTCGTTGCACGCCCTCGCGGCTGACATCGGCCCCGCGCGCCTCGGCGCGGGCGCAGACTTTGTCGATCTCATCCAGGAATACGATGCCGTTTTGCTCGACCGCCTCCAGTGCGATGGCTTTCACGGAATCCTCGTCCAACAGTTTGTCAGCCTCTTCACTGACCAGCATTTCGTGGCTTTCGGCCACGGTTAGCCGCTTTTTCGTCGTGCGTTGGCCGAACGCTTTGCCAAACAGATCGCCCAGATTCATCCCCTGCGCCTGCATGCCGGGGATTTCCATCATTGGCATGGATGGCGCGGCATCCATCATTTCCAGCTCGATAACCGTATCGTCCAATTCCCCGGCGCGCAGCTTGTTGCGGAACAAATCACGCGTGCCGCTGCGGGCGTCTTTGCCGGCGATTGCGTCCAGCACACGCTCCTCAGCATTGGCCTGTGCGCGGGCGCGGACCTGATCGCGCATGTCGTCGCGGGTCAGAGTCATCGCCACGTCTACCAAATCGCGGATAATTTGCTCCACGTCGCGGCCAACGTAACCCACCTCGGTAAATTTCGTTGCTTCGACCTTGAGGAAGGGCGCGCGGGCCAGTTTTGCCAGACGACGGCTGATTTCGGTTTTACCAACGCCGGTTGGGCCGATCATCAGGATGTTCTTCGGATAAACCTCTTCCTGCATCGCAGGGTCCAGTTGCTTGCGCCGCCAGCGATTGCGCAGCGCCACGGCCACGGCGCGTTTGGCGTCTGCTTGCCCGATGATGAACCGGTCAAGCTCGGATACGATTTCGCGAGGTGTCAGGTCGGTCATTTGCGGATCGCCTCTACGGTCAGGTTGCCATTTGTGTACACACAGATCGAAGCCGCGATCGCCATCGATTTACGGGCAATGTCTTCGGCGGGCAGGTCGGTTTCCATCAGACCCCGCGCCGCNGCCAGGGCGAAATTCCCGCCCGAGCCAATCGCNGCGATGTCATTTTCAGGCTCTAACACATCCCCTGCGCCGGTAATCACCAGCAATTCGGCGCCGTCGGTGACGATCAACATGGCCTCAAGGTTGCGCAGNTATTTGTCCATGCGCCAATCTTTCGCCANCTCGACGCAGGCCCGCGCCANTTGNCCCGGCGANGCCTCNAGCTTCTTTTCCAACCGCTCAAGCAAGGTGAACGCATCCGCCGTGGATCCGGCAAAGCCGACAACGATCTCGCGGCCCGGCTCGCCGATGCGGCGCACTTTTCGCGCCGAGCCTTTGATCACGGTTTGGCCAAGGCTGACCTGTCCGTCACCCGCAACCACAACCTCGCCGCCGCGACGCACGGCAACAATTGTCGTACCGTGCCAGCCGGGGAATTTCTGTTCCGCCATGTTGAACCTCTTCTCGTTCTTTGACCCTATATGGCGGCGCGGGGCGTGTATCACAAGAACCCCCTCTGGCGGGGATTGAGCGGCGGCGCTAGGTTGCTGGTATGAAAACCGTTCACGCACCGCTTGTATTGCCCGATGCCGACGCGACCACCGCGCTGGCACAGTCCATTTCCCCGTTGTTGCAGGCGGGGGATGTATTGCTGCTCGAGGGCGAAATCGGCGCGGGCAAGACGCATTTTGCACGGGCGCTCATTCAGAGCTTTGTGTCCGAGGATGTGCCCTCACCGACGTTTACGTTGGTTCAGACCTATCTCGCGCCAGATTTCGAGATTTGGCACGCTGATTTGTATCGCCTGAGCCACTCGGATGAGGCGATTGAACTGGGTTTGACCGAAGCCTTCGAGAGCGCCGTTTGTCTGGTCGAGTGGCCCGATAAACTGGGCGAGGATCAACCAAAAGCGGCTCTAACACTGCAGTTTTTGCCATCCGAAGAGGGGCGCGAGGTTCGTTTTTCCTCTGATGGTCAAGGGTGGGCCGATCGCCTGAAAGGGATTACCCATGTTTGAGCCGCTGTCCACGCCCCGATTGTTTGGCATCGCCCCGGGGGCTGATTTTCCGGTCGCCTTGGCGCAGGGTTTGCGGGCGCGATTGGCCGGTCAGCCACCCGAAGCCATGGCGCGGGTCGAGGTGATTGTGAACACCGCCCGCATGCAAACCCGCCTGCGAGAGGCGCTGATTGCCCATGGTCCGGGATTCTTGCCGAACATCCGGTTGATCAGTGATCTGGCTGTGGGCGAGGCCCCGGAGAACCCGCTCAGATCGCGTTTGGCGCTGGCGCAAGCAATTCGGGCGCTGCTGCACCAAGAGCCCGACCTCGGCCCGACCACCGCCGCGTTCTCACTCGCGGACGGGTTGTTCCGCCTGTTCGAGGAAATGCAGGGTGAAGGTGTCGATCTGGAGATTCTGAACGCGCTGGACGTCAGCAACCATTCCGATCACTGGACGCGTTCGCTGAAATTTATCCGGCTGATTTCAGACTTCTTTGGCCCGATGTCGGGCGCTCAGGGGCAATTGCGGCACTCCATTACGGAATTGACGCAGCGATGGCAGGCTGCACCGCCGAACCATCCGTTGATCGTTGCCGGCTCGACCGGTTCACGCGGGCCGGCGGCGATGTTGATGGAGGCCGTTGCCAAGCTGCCGCAGGGCGCTCTGGTTCTGCCGGGTTTTGACGCACTGATGCCCGAAGAGGCGTGGCGCGGGTTCGATGATCCGATCCACAACGAGGATCACCCGCAATACCGCTATGCGCGGCTGATGACGGCGCTGGATGTCCGTGCGGCCGATGTCGGCGACTGGACGAATCAGCCCCCGCCGGATGTGGCGCGCAATGCGCTGATCTCGTTATCGCTGCGTCCCGCGCCGGTAACCGACCAATGGCTGCGTGATGGCCCGAATTTGGGCGATCTAACGGCGCCGACACAGGCGATCAGCCTGATCGAAGCGAGCGGTCCACGACAAGAGGCTCTGACGATTGCGCTGTGTTTGCGCCAGGCAGCAGTGGATGGCAAGAAAGCGGCTCTAATAACGCCGGATCGCACACTTGCGCGACGTGTCACGGCAATTCTGGACCGATGGCGCATTGTACCCGATGACTCAGCGGGTCGCCCCCTCGCCCTGTCGGCGCCGGGACGATATCTGCGCCAGGTCGCAGAGTTGATGGGGCAAAAGATCTCATCCGAGGCGCTGGTTGCGCTGCTCAAGCACCCGATTGCCCATAGCGCCGCCGCGCGTGGCCCGCATTTGCGTTTTCTGCGTGATCTGGAATTGACTCTGAGAAAACGNGCGATCCCNTATCCNGATGTCGGGGCGCTCGAGGNGTGGGCGGCNCGCAAGGAAGACCGCACTCCTTGGGCAGACTGGCTAATCTCGGTTTATGATTTGCTGGCCGGCCCAACGGTTCGGCCGTTGTCAGCCTGGATCGATACGCATCTTCGCATTGCCGAACACTTGGCCGCCGGTATGGCGGGTGACACCGCGGGTGAGCTGTGGCTGCAAGACGCGGGCATCAAAGCGAANGCGATGTTCGAGGAGCTCACCGCGCAGGCGCAATACGGCGGCGACTTGCTGATTGGTGAATATTCCGCCTTGCTAGACACTGTTTTGGTTGGCCGAGAAGTCCGGGAAACGGTTGAAAGCCACCCTGAGATTATGATCTGGGGAACGCTTGAGGTTCGCGCACAGGGGGCCGATCTCATTATTTTGGGCGGACTTGTCGAAGGGACGTGGCCAGCGTCGCCAACCCCGGACCCGTGGTTCAACCGGCAAATGCGACATGACGCGGGATTGCTGCTACCCGAGCGTCAGATCGGCCTGTCTGCGCATGACTTTCAGCAGGCAATCGCCGGAAAAGAGGTTGTGCTTTCGCGGGCCAAGCGCAACTCCGAGGCTGAAACGGTTCCGTCACGATGGCTGAACCGGTTTACAAATCTTGTCGCGGGTTTGCCTGATCAGGCTGGCCCCGCTGCCCTCGAGCAGATGCAAAAGCGCGGGCAGCACTGGATCAATCTCGCGCAGGCTTATGGCGCGGATCTGTCGGATGTGCCCGATGCGGCGCGGCACAAAAGCCCGCGCCCGGCGCCTGCGCCCCCGGTTTCGGCGCGCCGCAATGAACTGTCGGTGACGCGGATCGAAAAGTTGATCCGCGATCCCTATGCGATCTATGCCGAGTATACCTTGAGGCTGCGCCGCCTCGATCCTTTGGCTCCGGAACCGGATGCGCGTGTCAAAGGCACCGTTTTGCACCGCGTTCTGGATAAGTATGTGCAGGCTCATCCACCGGGAACTCTGGGCAGTGTCGAGGCATTTTTGGCAATCGCAGAGACTGTTTTGGCCGAAGAATGCCCCTGGCAAGCGGTGCGGCTGCACTGGCTAGCGCGGCTGCGGCAAACGGCGAAAGCGTTCGTCGCATGGAATGCCGAGATTGACGCCGAGCTTGTCGTTGCCGAGAAAAAGGCGAGCCTGACACTGGCTAATCCGCCGTTCGTCCTGACGGGCAAGCCGGATCGCATCGACCGTACGGCTGACGGGCTGGTGCAGATTTATGACTATAAAACCGGCACGCTACCCTCGACGAAGCAGCAGGACCTGTTCAACAAACAGCTCGTGTTGTTGGCGATCATGGCCGAGGACGGGGCCTTTGCTGACCTCGGTCCGGTGCAGGTTGGTGGGGCGGAATATGTCGGCCTTGGCACGGCTTTCAAACAGGCCAAGGCGGATGTTTCGTCAGAGAATTTGGCCAAACACCGCGTTGAATTGGCGGCCTTGCTGACGGCGTATCAAGATCCGTCGCAGGGGTTCACGGCAATGCGGGCTGTCGCCACAGAGGACCGCATCGACGATTATCACCCCCTTGCGCGACGTGGCGAGTGGCAGCCTTCGGACCCGTCGGAAACCATTCTAGTGGGGGATCACGATGGATGATGCATCACTGCGGCAGATCGAGGCCGCCAATCCCCGCAATTCGACATGGCTTTCAGCGAATGCGGGCTCTGGAAAAACCAAGGTTCTGACCGACCGCGTGGCGCGGCTTTTGCTGCATGGCACACCTCCGCAGCGGATTTTGTGCCTGACCTATACCAAGGCTGCCGCAAGCGAGATGCAAAACCGGCTGTTCCGGCGGCTGGGCGAATGGGCGATGTTGCCGGACGACGCGCTTATTGCCGCGCTGCGAAAGCTTGGCGAAAATGTAGATGCCGAGCCTGACATTATGCTTAGGGCGCGGCGCTTGTTTGCCCGCGCGATCGAGACACCCGGCGGTTTGAAGATCCAGACGATTCACGCGTTTTGTAGCTCTGTACTGCGGCGTTTTCCGTTGGAGGCTGCCGTTTCGCCAGACTTCGCCGAAGTCGAAGAACGCAGCTTGCAGCAGTTGCGCAACGAGGTTCTGGACCGGCTTGCACAAGGGCCGGAGGCTGGCATTTTGTCGGATCTTCTGACGCTGCTCAATGAAGACGCCTTTAGCCGTGTTCTGCAGGATTTAGGCAGGCATAGAGACGGTTTCAGCGGTGATATACCCGATCTGACCGGGCTGTTTGACTTGCCGCAGGGGTATGGCCCGGAACAATTGCTGGCCGAAGCATTTGATGGCGACGAGCTGGATCTTTTTGCGCGGTTATTGCCGAAGTTGCGGGCTGGCACGGTTAACGATCAGAAACTTGCGACTGTGTTGGCGTCGATTTCCGCGCTTGGTTTGGACGCGATTGCGGCGCTCGAAGGGAAGCTGCTGTTTGGTGCCACGGCTGCCGTTCCTTTTGGCGCAAAGACCGGCAAGGTGATGACCAAAAGCACACAGGGCAAGGTCGGCCCGGATGATGTCGCAGCGATGGATGCTTTGGCGCAGCGGATCGAAGACGCCCGGCCACGCCGCATTGCCTTGAGTTCGCTGGATGGCGCAAAAACGCTGCACCGGTTTGCCCGCCTTTGGTTGCCCGCCTTTGATGCGGCGAAAATGGCACGGGGCTGGCTGGACTTCGATGATCTGATCCGGCTGACTCGTGTGCTGTTGGGGGTGTCGAGCGTTGCGCAATGGGTTCTGTTCAAACTGGATGGGGGCATTGATCACATTCTCGTCGACGAGGCCCAGGATACCAGCCCCGAACAATGGCGCGTGATTGATCTTTTGACGCAGGAATTCGCGGCGGGGCAGGGTGCGCGGCAGGATCTGCGCACCATCTTTGTGGTTGGTGACCGCAAGCAGTCGATCTATTCGTTCCAAGGTGCGGATTTGCGCGGCTTCGAGACCACGCGTGCGGCATTTCAACAACGTCTGACCGATGCCGGGCAGGCATTGGTGTATTCGGATCTCAACCATTCTTTCCGATCGTCGGATGCGGTTTTGCGCTTGGTTGATCATTGTTTTGCGCCTGAACACGGGCGAACCGGGTTGGGCGGTGCTTCTGAACATCTGGCTTTTCATTCGGATAAACCGGGGCGCGTCGATCTTTGGCCCGCAGTTCCCCAAGCGGAAAAGGGCGAGGATCAGCAGTGGGATGATCCGTTGGACCGCCCGTCGCAATCGCACCCGGAAATTGTCTTGGCCGAAACCATCGCGCAGGAGATACGCGCGATGATCGACCGTGGTGAACATATCGCAACGCCGGACGGGCCGCGCCCGGTGCATGAGGGCGATTTCCTGATCCTTGTGCGTCGTCGTCGCGTGTTATTCGATGCGCTGATCCGGTCATGCAAAGCGCAAGGATTAGAGATCGCCGGCGCCGATCGCTTGGTTCTGGGCGAAGAGCTGGCGGTGCAGGACTTGATCGCCCTGCTCAAATTTCTTGCGTTGCCCGAGGATGATTTGTCTTTGGCTGTGACCCTGCGGTCGCCGCTTTTCGGTTGGAGCGAGGATCAATTGTTCCGCCTTGCTCACGGTCGCGGCGATCGGTTCCTCTGGGAGGCATTGCGGCACGATCCGGCTATGGCCGAGACGCGCAAAATTCTGGATGATTTGCGCGGACAGGTCGATTTCCTACGGCCGTTCGAGTTGATCGAGAGGGTTTTGACCCGGTACGACGGCCGGCGGCGTATTCAAGCGCGGTTCGGTGCTGAAGTTGACGAAGCTCTCGAGGCGTTTGTTGATCTGGCGTTAACTTATGAGCAGGGGCATATCCCGTCACTCGATGGGTTTCTGGGTTGGCTCGAAGCCAGTGACGCCGAGGTTAAACGACAAACCGAATCGGCTGGCCGCCGCGTTCGGGTTATGACGGTGCATGGAGCCAAGGGCCTTGAAGCGCCGATTGTGATTCTGCCGGATACCGCTGCACGCGGTGCGCCAACACCCGCAGCGATGGCGCAGGTTGATGGTGTGCCGATCTTGCGGACGCTTAAAGCGAATGCGACCCAGACCCAGTTGGATGCTGATGCCGCCGTAGCTGAGTTGCGCGACGAGGAAAGCGATCGCCTACTGTATGTGGCTCTAACA
>JGI24724J26744_10001791_pt1 | contig 14580 bp, 12 predicted proteins | sample Cruoilmetagenom7_FD_26744 | JGI IMG/M metagenome (IMG submission 26744)
AATTGACGAGGAGTTATATTTTGTAATTGATGAAAAAAACAACTCAATTGAGTTAACCGATAAAGGAATTACATTTTTATCAGGTGATGATGGCGATGAAAACTTCTTTATTCTACCAGATTTAAGTACAGCTATTGGGCATATAGATAGTGAAGAATCTAGTGTAGAAGAAAAAACTTCTAAAAAAGAGGAATTATACCGTGATTATAGTATAAAAAGCGAGAGAATTCACACCATGAATCAACTTCTAAAAGCATATACTTTATTTGAAAAAGATATTGAATATGTTATTATGGATGACAAAATTAAAATTGTTGATGAGCAAACTGGTCGTATTATGGATGGTCGTCGTTATTCAGATGGTTTACACCAAGCAATTGAAGCTAAAGAAAATGTAAAAATTGAAGCTGCTACCCAAACATATGCTACTGTTACACTTCAAAATTATTTTAGAATGTATCGCAAACTTTCGGGTATGACTGGTACAGCAATTACTGAAGCTGGTGAATTTTGGGATATTTATAAATTAGATGTAATTGAAATTCCAACAAATGTACCTTTAGAAAGATTTGACAGAGAAGATTTAATTTTTAAAACAAAAAGAGAAAAATACAATGCTGTTATAGATGAAATTGTAAAATTAGTAGAGCAAGGTCGTCCGGTTTTAGTTGGAACAACTTCAGTTGAAATTTCTGAATTATTGGGTAGAATGCTTGGTATCAGAAAAATTAATCATAATGTATTAAATGCAAAATTACACAAGAAAGAAGCTGATATTGTTGAGCAGGCTGGTAATGCTGGTATAGTAACTATTGCAACAAACATGGCAGGTCGTGGAACAGATATTAAATTATCTGATGAAGTAAAAGCCGCTGGTGGTTTAGCCATTATTGGTACAGAACGTCATGATTCTCGTCGTGTTGACCGTCAGTTACGTGGTCGTGCTGGTCGTCAAGGAGATCCAGGTTCTTCACAATTCTATGTTTCTTTAGAGGATAATTTAATGCGTTTATTTGGTTCTGAACGTATTGCTAAAATGATGGATAGAATGGGATTAAAAGAAGGTGAAGTAATTCAACATTCTATGATTACCAAATCTATTGAAAGAGCACAACGTAAAGTTGAGGAAAACAACTTTGGAGTTCGTAAACGATTATTAGAATATGATGATGTGATGAATTCTCAACGTGAGGTAGTTTACAAACGTCGTCGTCACGCATTATACGGAGACCGTTTACAAGTTGATATTGTAAATATGGTTTTTGATACGTGTAATTTATTAGTTAGAGAAAATAAAATTACCAGTGATTATCAAAATTTCGAATTTGAATTAATTCGTTTTTCTTCAACAAGTTCACCTTTTACTGAAGAAGAATTTAAAACACTTTCTGAACAAGAGCTTACTGATCAACTTTTTGATGTAGTTTACAAACATTATAAAGAGAAGTTAGAAAGAAGTGCAAAAGCAGCGTATCCAGTTATTAAAGATGTTTATGAAAACCAAGGTGATAAATATGAACGCATTGTAGTTCCTTTCACTGATGGAACTAAAGAATTAAAAGTTGTAACAAATTTAAAAGAAGCTTACGAATCTGAAGGTAAAGGTTTAGTTACAGACTTTGAAAAGAACATTACTCTAGCTATTATTGATGATACTTGGAAAGATCATTTACGTAAAATGGATGAGCTAAAACAGTCCGTTCAAAATGCCACATACGAACAAAAAGATCCTCTTTTAATTTACAAATTTGAATCGTTTGAATTATTTAATGAGATGCTAGATAAGGTAAACAAAGAAGTTTTATCATTTTTATTTAAAGGTGAATTACCTTCACAAGATGCAAATCAAGTATCACAGGCTAGAGAACGCAAACGTGATAAAGTTCAATTAAGTAAAGAGGAGTATACAAGTCAAACTGAAGGAACTCAAACAAATCAAACTCAAGCTCCACAAGCTGTTGAAACAATAGTTCGTACAGAACGAAAAATTGGAAGAAACGAAAAAGTTACTATTAAAAATGTTATGAGTGGAGAAAATAAATCTTTAAAATATAAACAAGCAATACCCCTAATTCAAAAAGGTGAATGGGTAGTTGTTGAAGACTAAAATAAGTTATCTTTCTCTACCAATGAAACGGTTAGGGGGCAAATTCTATTTTTGACGATATTTAAAAAAAGGGTTTAACTTTAAAAAGTTAAACCCTAATATTTTACACGTATACACTTTAAGGAATAGTACCCTTTTCTGCAAGCCTTTTTATTTTATAAATAACTAAGCATCTTCCTTAGGAAGTTTATTTTTTTTAGCCTTTTTACTTCCAGCATACATATCATATCTCACAAATTTACAATCTAAATCACCATTTTTAACAGGTATTTTTCTTGAAGTTCGTAAACCAACGTGTTTTAAAGCCTCAAAATCAGAAGTAATAAACCAAACTGTGGATTCTGGATATCCATGTTTTAAAGTATCTCCAATTTTTTTATAAAACTCTTGTACATCAACATTTAAACGCTCACCGTAAGGCGGATTAAATAATATAGTTGTTTGTCCAAATACTTCTTTTACTGAATTGAAAAAATTAACATGGTGTACTCCAATAAATTCATCTAAATTGGCATTTTTAATATTTTCTTGTGCTTTTCTAATTGCTGAAGGTGCCTTATCAAAGCCCATAATTTTAAAATGTGAACTTCTAATTTTCTTCAATAAAGAATCTTGAATTATAAAAAATAAGTCTTCATCGTAATCTTCCCATTTTTCAAATCCAAACTCTTTTCTATTAATATTAGCCGGAATGTTATTAGCAATCATAGCAGCTTCAATTAATATAGTTCCAGAACCACACATAGGATCAATAAAATTACATTCACCTGTATAACCAGAAAGCAATACCAAGCCAGCAGCTAAAACCTCATTTATTGGTGCAATATTGGTAGAACTTCTGTAACCACGTTTATGAAGCGAATCTCCAGAGCTATCTAGAGAAACTGAACAAAAATCTTTTTGAATATGCACATGAATTTTAAGATCAGGATGTTTTACATCAACATTTGGTCTTTTGTGGTATTTGTTTCTAAAATAATCGGCAATCGCATCTTTAGATTTTAATGAAATATAATGAGAATTTGTAGTAAAATTATTTGAATTAACTACAGCTCCAATTGAAAAAGTAGTATCCACATTCATATATTTCTCCCACTCTATTTGCATTAATTTTTTATACAAATCATCCTCATCAGCAACTCTAAAACGTCTAATAGGTTTTAAAATTCTTATTGCCGTACGCAATGCAATATTTGCTTTATACATAAAACCTTTATCTCCTCTAAAAGATACACTTCTTACCGCAGGTTCAACATCTTGTGCTCCAAGGTTTTTAAGTTCAGTTGCTAACAATTCTTCAAAACCAAACATAGTGGTAGCAACCATTCTAAAATCACTGTTCATATTTATAATTTTTGCAAAAATACGGAAACATTTTTGATAATAAGTGTTCTATATCGTATAGTCTATAACCTTTCTTAAAACTGTATTAAAAATGATACACTAAACTAAAAACTATTTGTTATTTTTGTAAGCATTTTAAAATTATGACTGAAAACAAAGATTGGTTTGCATCGTGGTTTAACACTCGCTACTACCATATATTATATTCACACAGAAATTATTCTGAGGCACAAGAGTTCATGCAAAATATAATCACCTTTTTAAAGTTAAAAAAGGAGGACACATTATTAGATTTAGGCTGTGGTAAAGGAAGGCATTCTATCTTTTTAAATTCACTTGGTTTTAATGTTGTTGGCGCAGATTTATCTAAAAACAGTATTAAAGAGGCAAAACAATTTGAAAATAAAAGCTTAAAATTTATTGAACATGATATGCGTAATCCTTTTAATGCAACATACAATGTTGTTTTAAATTTATTTACAAGTTTTGGTTTTTTTGAAAATGATGCTGAAGATATTGCAATTCTTCAAAATATTAAAAATGGCTTAAAACCTAGTGGTTTAGCTGTTATTGATTTTATGAATGTTAAAAAAGTGATTGCTAATTTAGTTTTAGAAGAAATACTGGTTATAAAAGGTATAACGTTTAAAATTAATAGATATATTAAAGGTGGTTTTATTGTAAAAGAAATTAGTTTTAATGCTGATGGTGAAAACCATACGTATTATGAAAAAGTTAAATGCTTAGATTTGCCAAAAATTAAATCTTATTTAAATTCAGCTAACTTCAAAATAAAGCATACTTTTGGAAACTATCAATTAGAAAAATTTAACGAAGAAACATCTGATAGATTAATTTTAGTTTTAGAATGACCTATATTGCCCTTATATTATCCGTTTTAGTAGGAATTGTAATTGTGTACGGTTTAAAGCCAAGTAACAAAACAGTACAATTATTGTTAGCTTTTAGTGGCGCTTATTTACTTTCAATTACAATACTTCACTTATTACCAGAAGTATTCGCTAGTAATAGTACAACTATTGGTTTATTTATTTTGTTAGGGTTGCTACTACAATTAATACTAGATTTTTTCTCAAAAGGTGCCGAGCATGGACACATACATATTCAAGACAATATCACTTTTCCTTGGGCTTTGTTTATAAGCATTGGTATTCATGCCTTTATGGAAGGAATTCCATTAGCACATAATCATGACCATGAACATTTATTATGGGCAATAGTTATACACAAAGTACCTATTTCAATTATTTTAGGAACATTTTTCGTACGGTCAAATATTTCTAAGTTTAAAGCTGTCTTATTTTTACTAATTTTCTCATTAATGTCTCCTCTAGGAAGTCTAGCAGGTGAAAATATTGGGTTTTTATTAATGTACAAATCTGAAATAACAGCCATAATTATTGGAATATTTTTACATATCTCAACCATTATATTATTTGAAACTTCAAAAGACCATAAGTTTAACCTTTTGAAGTTTATTGCTATTTTAGTAGGGATGCTTGTTGCTTATTTAGCTTAATTTGCTACTTGACTTATAAATTTTATACGCATTAATCGTAACTCTTCATCATCATAATCACCATCAAATTCATCCATTGCATCTTGTATTCTATCACTTTCAGATTCCATAAAATATTCAAAAATTTCTTCCTGTTGATCTTCATCTAAAAGTTCATTAATACAATAGTCTATATTAATTTTTGTTCCACTATACACAATACGCTGCATTTCTTCAATAAGTTCATCAAATTTTAGACCTTTTGATTTTGCTATATCCTGAAGTGGTATTTTTCTGTCTGTATTTTGAATGATATATAATTTTAAACCAGAGTTTACACCTGTACTTTTAACTACAAAATCATCAGGTCTAAGAATATCATTTTCTTCTACATACTTTGCTATTAATTCTACAAAAGGTTTTCCATATTTTTTAGCTTTACCTTCACCAACACCAAAAATATTTGTTAATTCATCCATTGTTATTGGATATTTTAACGCCATATCTTCTAATGAAGTCTCTTGAAAAACAGCATATGGAGGAACTCCAATCTTTTTCGCTACAGATTTTTGTAAATCTTTTAAAAGCTTTACTAACATTTCATCAGCCGCAGTACCACTGCTCTTTTGGTTAGTAATTATAGTAGCATCGTCATTTTCATCGTATATATGATCTTCTGTCATCATAAATGAAGATGGATTTGTAATAAATGCTATACCATCTTCAGTAATTTTAATAACACCGTATTGCTCTATTTCTTTTTTAATATAACCAGCTACCAAAGCTTGTCTAATTAAAGCCATCCAATATTTATCTGAATGGTGTTTCCCGCAACCAAAAAATGGTTGATTATCCGTTTTATGAGACTTTAAAAGTGCATTTACGTTACCTATTAGTGTATTAATAAGTTCTTTAGCTTTATATTTTTGAAATGTTTTTTGAACAACTTCAAGTAAATTTTTTAAATCTTCTTTTGCTTCATGCTTTTTCTTTGGATTTCGCATGTTATCATCCATATCTGCTCCTAATCCATTTATATCATCAAACTCTTCACCAAAATAATGGAGTAAGTATTTTCTTCTAGACATGGATGTTTCAGCATAACCAACTACTTCCTGCAATAATGAATTACCTATTTCTTGCTCAGCAACTGGTTTTCCAGATAAAAATTTTTCTAATTTTTCAATATCTTTATATGCATAATAAGCTAAACAGTATCCTTCTCCTCCATCTCTACCTGCTCTACCAGTTTCTTGATAATAACTTTCTAAACTTTTTGGAATATCATGATGAATTACAAAACGAACGTCAGGTTTATCAATACCCATTCCAAATGCAATAGTTGCAACAACCACATCTACATCTTCCATCAAAAACATATCTTGATGTTTTGCTCTTGTTTTACTATCTAAACCTGCATGATAAGGCACAGCTTTAACACCATTTACCTGTAGTACTTGCGCTACTTCTTCAACCTTTTTTCTACTCAAACAATAAATAATCCCAGATTTATCTGCATGTTGACGGATAAATCGAATGATATCCGAATTTACGTTTTTAGTTTTAGGACGAACATCATAAAATAAATTGGGACGATTAAACGATGCTTTAAAGCATTTAGCATCAACCATACCAAGTGTTTTTATAATATCTTGCTCTACCTTTTCTGTAGCTGTTGCAGTTAAACCAATAATTGGTACTTTATCTATTTTTTCAATAATAGCACGAAGGTTTCTGTATTCTGGTCTAAAATCGTGTCCCCATTCAGAAATACAATGTGCTTCATCAATAGCAACAAATGAGATAGTTTGCTTTTTTAAAAAATCAATATATTCTTCTTTTATTAAAGATTCAGGAGCTACATATAAAAGTTTAGTAATTCCGCTTTCAATATCGTTTTTTACTTGAGCTACTTCTGTTTTATTAAGTGATGAGTTAAGTACATGGGCAATTCCATGTTTATCTGAAATACCCCTTATAGCATCAACCTGATTTTTCATTAATGCAATTAGTGGAGAAACTACAATAGCNGTGCCTTCATTTACTAATGCTGGCAATTGATAACACAGAGATTTACCACCACCTGTTGGCATAATAACAAAAGTGTCATTCCCATTTAAAATACTTTTAATTACTTCTTCTTGTAANCCTTTGAATTTATTAAATCCAAAATTCTTTTTCAAAGCCTTATGTAAATCAATACCTTTACTACTCATTATATATTTTAAATTATTAAAAACGAATTTAAATTTATAACTAAATTAAATAGTTTTACAAATTTGCCTTTTATTTTTTATTAGTTTATTCAATTTCTAATTAAATAAATTTATTTTTGTTAGCTATTACAATATAAAACATTTTTTTAATTCGAAAACCAAATCTTTTGAAAAATAAAAAAACAATTATAGAAAACGCAAAACAAACAATTTTAGCTGAAAGCGAAGCTATTGCTAATTTAGTGAATTTTCTAGATGATAACTTTATAAACGCCATAAATTTTATGCATAATTCTAATGGTAGAATTATTGTTACTGGTATTGGTAAAAGTGCAAATATTGCAAGCAAAATTGTAGCTACATTTAACTCTACTGGCACCCCTGCTATTTTTATGCATGCAGCTGATGCTATTCATGGAGATTTAGGGATTATCCAAAAAAATGATGTTGTTATTTGTATTTCAAAAAGTGGAAACACTCCCGAAATAAAGGTTTTAGTGCCACTTATTAAAAATTACGGCAATAAAATTATAGCTATTACAGGTAATATTGAATCGTTTTTAGGTTCAAATGCAGATTTTACATTAAATTCTTATGTTGAAAAAGAAGCTTGCCCTAATAATTTAGCACCTACAACAAGTACAACAGCACAATTAGTAATAGGTGACGCATTAGCCGTTTGTTTATTAGAACTAAACAATTTTTCGAGTAATGATTTTGCGAAATACCATCCTGGTGGTGCATTAGGAAAAAAATTATATTTAAGAGTTAGNGATATAATTGAAAAAAATGAGCTTCCACAAGTTTCACTTACNACATTAATTAAAGATGTAATTATTGAAATATCAAAAAAACGATTGGGAACCACAGCTGTAATTGATAACAATAAAATTGTTGGAATTATTACTGACGGAGATTTAAGACGAATGTTAAAAGATAATTCAGATATTAGCCATTTAATTGCAAAAGATATTATGAGTAAAAATCCAAAAACCATTCAAATCAATGAGATGGCTATTACAGCATTAGAAACAATGGAAAATAATAATATTACTCAAATACTAGTTGAAGATAATACTAAATATGTAGGTGTAGTACACTTACATGATTTATTAAAAGAAGGAATTTTTTAAGATGGCAAGAAAAATAGTACAAGAAAAAGAGATGTCATTTTTAGACCATGTAGAAATACTTAGGTGGCACTTAGTACGTTCANCGGTTGCAATATTTGCTTTTGCTATTGCAGCATTTATTATGAAAGATTTTATTTTTAATGAAATTTTATTTGCTCCAAAAGATGCAAATTTTGTTACGTATCGCTTTTTTTGTGAAGTCTCTAAAATATTTGGAACAGAAGGATTATGCATTACAGAAATACCATTTACTTTTCAGAGTTTAGCAATGGCTGAACAATTTAGCGTACATATTTGGACTTCTATTACAGTTGGATTTATAGTGGCATTTCCTTTTGTTATATGGGAATTTTGGAAATTTATTAGTCCTGGTTTATACGAAAAAGAACGTAAAGGAGCTTTTACTTTTATTATAATTTCTTCACTTTTATTTTTTATTGGTGTACTATTTGGGTACTTTTTAGTAACTCCTCTTTCAGTAAATTTTTTAGGAAATTACTCCGTAAGTGATATTGTTGAGCGTAATATTACTCTTGGGTCGTATATTTCGTTAGTACGCTCATCAGCTTTAGCTTCTGGATTAATATTTGAATTGCCAATAGTCATGTATTTTTTAACAAAAATGGGACTTATAACACCTGAATTCTTAAAAAAATATAGAAAACATGCATTGGTTGTTGTATTAATTTTAGCAGCAATTATTACACCACCAGATATTATTAGTCAAATAATTGTAGGTATTCCTATTATGGTTTTATATGAAGTAAGTATTTTAATTTCTAAAATAGTCATTAAAAATGAACTTAAAAAAGAGAAACAAAATGCCTAACCAAGTTGAAAAATTTAACGACTATCGTGTTAAAATGAACGATAAAATTTTGGCTGAAGATAATAAAGTCATTAAAAGAATCTTTAATTTAGATACCAATGCTTTTAACAAAGGGCATTTAAACGTTAAAACAAAAGAGTTGCTTGGTTTAGTAGCATCAGCAGTATTACGCTGTGACGATTGTATAAAATACCATTTAGAAACTTCGTATAAAGAAGGAATTTCTAAAGAAGAAGTAATTGAAGCATTATCAATTGCTACATTAGTAGGTGGAACCATTGTTATTCCTCACTTACGAAGAGCTTATGAATTTTGGGAAGAGTTAGAAGCAACAAATAGCCAAAATTAATTATTAAACAAAAACACAACAAAAAAGTGATTTTAAGAGCTGAAAATATAAAAAAGAAATACGGTAGTAGATATGTTGTAAATGGGATTTCATTAGAAGTTGAACAAGGACAAATTGTTGGACTTTTAGGACCAAATGGAGCAGGTAAAACAACATCATTTTATATGATTGTTGGAATGATTAAACCTAATGAAGGTGAAATTTATTTAGATGATCAGCCTATAACTAAATTCCCAATGCATAAACGAGCACAAGAAGGTGTTGGTTATTTAGCGCAAGAAGCTTCTGTATTTAGAAAACTTTCGGTTGAAGATAATATTATGTCAGTTCTACAATTTACAGATCTTTCAACTTTAGAGCAAAAGAAAAAGTTAGAATCATTAATTGATGAATTTAGTTTAGGCCATGTTAGAAAAAATCGTGGTGATTTACTTTCTGGTGGTGAGCGTAGAAGAACAGAAATTGCACGTGCATTGGCCTCAGACCCTAAATTTATATTGTTAGACGAACCATTTGCAGGAGTTGACCCAATTGCTGTAGAAGATATACAAAGTATTGTAGCTCATTTAAAAGATAGAAATATTGGTATTTTAATTACAGACCATAATGTTCAAGAAACGTTGGCTATTACAGATAAAACATACCTTATGTTTGAAGGTGGTATTTTAAAAGAAGGAACTCCTGAAGAACTTGCTGAAGATGAAACTGTTAGACGTGTTTATCTTGGAAAAGATTTTGAATTAAAACGAAAAAAATTCTAATATCTTTTTGAGTTCATGAACTATAAGAAAATATTTTCCGAAATAGCTACAAAATTATTAGCTAAAGAAGATACGGGTGAAGTGGCAAACTACATTCCTGAATTAAGCAAAGTTTCTCCATCAAAATTTGGTATTCATTTAACCACAATAAAAAATAAACATTTTAACTTTGGCGATGCAAATGAAAAATTCTCTATTCAAAGTATTGCTAAAGTTTTATCATTATCACTAGCCTATAAACTTGAAGGTGAGAAATTATGGGAACGTGTTGGTGTAGAACCATCAGGTACATCTTTTAATTCACTTATTCAGTTAGAAACAGATTTGGGCATACCTAGAAATCCACTTATCAATGCTGGAGCACTAGTAATTTGTGATGTTTTAATAACTCATTTAGAAAACCCAAAAAAAGATTTTATTAAGTATGTAAGAGAGATTTCTGGTATAAATAGTATTAATTATTGTTCAAGAATTGCTGAATCTGAAAAATCAACAGGTTATAGAAATACGGCTTTAATTAACCTTATGAAATCCTTTGGAAATATTAAAAATGACATTGATGAAGTGATGGATTTTTATTTCAACCTTTGTTCTATTGAAATGACTTGCAAAGAACTATCTCAAACATTTCTTTTTTTAGCAACTTACGGAATTTCTCCAAACAATAAAAAACGTATTTTAAGTAAAAGTAAATCGAAACGTATCAATGCAATTATGCAATTATGTGGTTTGTATGATGAAGCTGGTGAGTTTTCTTTTAAAGTAGGTCTTCCTGGTAAAAGTGGTGTTGGAGGTGGAATTGTTGCTATTTACCCTAACAAATATAGTATCGCTGTTTGGAGTCCAAAGTTAAATAAAAAAGGGAACTCTAACAAAGGAGTTCAAATTTTAGAACAATTTACTACTGAAACACAGACTTCTATTTTCTAAGATTCGTTAAGTAACTATTTTTTAAAATAAGTCTCAATTAAAGATATGACTACATACAATAAAATAATTATTGGAATGGCAATAAATTGAAGTAAAACACTCAACACAATAGCAAAACCAATAAATATATATTTTACCTTATTAGCTGCCCAACTATAGTCTTTAAATTTTAATGAAAATAAAGGTATTTCAGCATTCATAAAATAGCTTAATACTACAGTAAGTCCAATTAAAAACCAAGTGTTTCCAATCAAATTATTAGCTATTTCATTATTGCTATATGTTAAAATTAAAGGTAATGCTAAAACTACAAGTGCTGCTGCTGGCGTTGGTAAACCAATAAAAGAACTTGTTTGCCTTTCATCAATGTTAAATTTTGCCAACCTGTACGCTGCTGCCAAAGTAATAAGCAACCCAATAAAAGGAAGCCAATGTAAGTGGTAATCATCAAAAACAATCCAATTTCCAACTTCACACGATAAATCATCCATCCATCTTTCATGAACAGACTTTAAAAGCAACTGTAACATTACAATTCCAGGTACTACTCCACTTGTTACAACATCAGCTAAAGAATCTAATTGTTTCCCTAATTCTCCTTGTACATTTAGCAAACGAGCAAGTAAACCATCAAAAAAATCAAAAAATATCCCTAAAAAAACAAATAAAGCAGCTAAAACTAATTGCTCTTTCACAGCAAAATAAACTGCTATTGTTCCTGATAATAAGTTAAGTAGCGTAATTAAATTAGGTATATGTTTTTTAAAAGTCATTTCTTCAAAATTTTGTTAAATTTAGTGAATTGTTTTTATTACGTTTTAATTCTATTTAATTTTTTACTTTATTGTTATATGCCATTAATTGAATCAACTTATAAACCTTCATTTTTATTTAAAAATGCACATATTAACACTGTTTATAAAACCTTGTTTTACAAGCAATTAATAACATACCAAAGAGAACGTATTTTAACTCCAGACAATGATTTTTTAGATTTAGATTTTTCAAAAGTAGGCTCAAACACACTTGTTATTGCTATGCATGGTTTAGAAGGAAGTTCAAAATCTAACTATATTATTTCAGTAGTTAATTATTTAAATTCTAAAAAAATTGACTGTGTAGCTGTAAATTTTAGAGGTTGTAGTGGTGAAGATAATAAAAATTTATATTCATATCATAGCGGAAAAACAGATGATTTAGATGTTCTAATTAAACATATTTTAGCACATTACACTTATAAAAACATAGTCCTTTTAGGTTACAGCATGGGTGGAAATATTACCTTAAAATATATGGGAGAAACAACTACTATTNCCCATGAAATTAGAGGAGCTATTGCTGTTTCGGTACCTTGTGATTTAAAGGGATCGTCTTATGTTTTAGCAAAATGGCATAACTCAATTTATATGAATCGGTTTTTAAAAACNTTAAAAGAAAAAACAATTCTAAAAATTAAGAACTTTCCTGAAAATAAGATTGATATTAAAACTGTTTTAAGTGCTAAAACATTTGAAGGCTTTGATAATGCTGTTACTGCTCCATTATTTGGATATAACAATGCTGAAGACTATTGGGCAACATGTAGTAGTAAGCAATTTATACCATATATTAAAAAACCTACTTTACTAATTAATGCTTTAGATGATTCTTTTTTATCTGAAAGTTGTTATCCTATAAATGAAACCAAAAATCACGCTTATTTTGATTTAGAACTTCCAAAATATGGCGGTCATGTAGGATTTAATACTTCTTACTTTGGAAATGATATGTTATGGAGTGAAAATAGAATATTAGAATATATTAATCATATTATTTCCCTATAACTTATAAAGTTTTTTTAAATTCGCTGTTAAAATCCTATACATTGAAAAAAAGTCTTTTAATTCTATTTTTTGTTAGTCAGCTTATCTCAAGTCAATCTACTCGAAAATATTCGAATGAATTTTTAACTATTGGAGTTGATGCAGCAGCATTTGGTATGGGTAAAGCTGTTGTTGCAACTAGTAATAATGTAAACTCTATCTATTGGAATCCTGCTGGTTTAACTGCAATAGAAGATTATCAGGCAGCTGTTATGCACGCTGAATATTTTGCTGGAATTGCGGCATATGATTATATTGGTTTTGCAATGCCAATTGATACTAAAAGTAGTATTGCCTTGTCTATAATTCGTTTTGGTGTTGATGATATTCTAAATACTACTGAGCTTATTGATAATGAAGGAAATATTGATTACAATAGAATTAGTTTATTTTCAGCGGCAGATTATGCTTTTAATGTTGCCTACGCCCGTAAATTAAGGATTGAAGGCTTAACTATTGGTGCTAATGCTAAAATTGTTAGACGCATTATTGGTGATTTTGCTACTTCATGGGGTTTTGGTATTGATGCAGGAATGCAATACAAAAGAAATAACTGGGAATTTGGAATAATGCTTCGTGATATTACAACCACTTTTAATACTTGGACTATTGATGAAGATGAGTTTAACAAAATAAAAAACGCAATTCCTAACCAAAATCAAGAATTACCTGAAAGTACTGAAATAACATTACCAAAAGCACAATTAGGAGTGGCAAAACAATTTGAAATTGGTAAAGACTTTAATCTACTTACTGAAATGGATTTAAACCTGCGCTTTACAAAAACTAATGACCTAATTTCGAGTGATATAGTAAGTATTGATCCTGCATTTGGGTTTCAATTAGATTATTTAAAAACGGTGTTCTTACGAGGTGGTATTGGAAACCTTCAAAATGAATTGCAATTTGATAATAGTAAAGAAATTGTTTTTCAACCCAACTTTGGAATTGGTTTTAAATACAAAGGTATACAAATTGATTATGCACTCACAAATATTGCAAGTATAGGGAATGCACTCTATTCAAATGTATTCTCAATTAAAATTGAATTTGATTATTTTAGATAATTATGAATATAAGACATTTTTTATTCTATTTACTTTTTTTTAGTTTTGGCTATTTTCAATTAACAGCACAACAAAAATTATCACCTAAAGCTACTATTAGCGTTGTAACTTGTGGACCTGGAAATGAATTGTATTCTACATTTGGCCATAGTGCCTTTAGAGTTTACGATCCTATTTTAGGTTTGGATAAGATATATAATTATGGAACATTTGATTTTAATGCACCTAATTTCTACTTAAATTTTGCAAAAGGGAAACTAATTTATCAGCTTTCAACTTCAAGTTTTAACAGGTTTTTACGTATTTACAACTATGAAAAGCGTTGGGTAAAAGTACAAGAATTAAACCTTGAAATCGATCAAATTCAAGCTGTTTTTGATTTTTTAGAGCATAACGCAAAACCAAAAAACAAATCTTACCAATACGATTTCTTCTATGATAACTGTTCTACCAAAATTGAAGA
>JGI24724J26744_10001794_pt1 | contig 14575 bp, 12 predicted proteins | sample Cruoilmetagenom7_FD_26744 | JGI IMG/M metagenome (IMG submission 26744)
TGATTTGAATTTCAGTTGAAGCGCGCTGCAGGAGATTGATTTCGAGAAAACGAAATGCCGTTGGTTCTACACCAATCATCGATTGATGTCCATTAAAATAACGCAAGGCTTTCTTAAAAACATCTCCCCAAGTGGATGGATCTTCAGTGTATGCAAATGGCGCGATATCGAAAGNAGCATCAGCAACTTTCTCGTGTTCAAATTCAGGGAAGATGAAAGCAGGCGCCTTCCCTTTTCCAACTAAAAGGACAGCTGGCCGTTCGGATTCGTGAAAATGTAACCCTGAGAAATATGCGAGGTTCCGGCCGGCATTTATTGCAATCAAATCAATTTGGTCATTTTCAAGTTGTTGAATGAGCCTTTCAATCCTTTTATTAACCATAGACTCTCCAGTGTTCAAAAATCGGTTTATAGAGGTTGTTCCCGTATGCATAGCACAACTATAACAAGATCAGCAAGAGATGATCTAACCTAACTCAAATACCGCGTCTTAAGGCCGCAGTCTAATTGATTTATTAAGTTTTCGGCAAATAATTCATCCGAGATCTTTCGTAATTTAAATTCCTTCCGCGAAGATCATGTCCGCAATATCAAAGCCAATCGTAACTGGTTTTTCTTTAATTTTGATCTGGATGGTTTTATTAAAAGATAAAACTTCCTGAATATCCGCAATATTTCCGGGCAAGACAAGACTTTTTTCTAAAAACCTCATTGTTTCAGGTTCATCTTCTAACCATTCATGGATCCTTTTAATTTCACATGTATCTCCTTTAATAAAAGAAGTTAATGTCTGCCAATTATTAGAGATTGACTCCTGTCCCGGCATAGGATTACCGTGCGGGCAAGCAGATGGATCATCAAGCGTGGCTGCAAGCCGGTCTTCCACATCTTCGGAAATGGAGTGTTCGAGCTTATCTGCTTCAGAATGCAGCTTTGACCATGGAATATCTAATACTCTGGAAAGTAGCCATTCGGTCAACATATGACGACGAATTACTGATTGGGCTGCCTCACTTCCAGAAGGGGTGAGGTGAATATGCTTGCTTTTATCAATTGAGATCCAATTATCTCGACGCATGCGTTTTAAAGTAACTGTAACTGTGGGGGGGGATACATCCAGTAATTCCGCCAACCGTGCACCGATGACCTTCTCTCCGTCTCGATCTAATGTGTAAATTACACCTAAATAATTTTCAATTGTAGGAGTTGGTTTCTTTATCATATTGCTCACATAATTATTTTTGTTAGTCATTGCTAATTATACGATTAAGTATTGTTAATTAATGAGGATATGGGTGAATGTCGGAAATTTGATTATTAAAGTTAAAAGATAATAAGAGAAATGTTTCCATGGGAGTATAATTTTCACACTTAATGTTTACTTATCAGGATATTTTATGATCTCAATCAAAAACAAAGATGAAATACTAGGTTTACGTGCTTCTGGAAGAATCGTTGCGGAAACTTTCGCAGTCATAAAAGATATGATTAAGCCAGGTGTAGTATTAAAAGATATTGACCATGTGGCGGAGGAATACATTCTTCAGCAAGGAGCGGAAACTTTATATAAAGGGATTCGCCAGCGCCCACGACAGCNTCCATTTCCAGGAGTAATCACTACTTCTCTCAANCACCAGATATGCCACGGTATACCTGATGATCGTGTTCTTAAAGAAGGAGATATTATCGGTATTGATATTGGTTTGCGATATAAGGGTTGGTGCGGCGATGCATGTAAGACTTATCCAGTTGGGAAAGTATCCCCGGAAGTTAGAAAATTGGTTGATACTGCAAAACAGTGTTTATATAAGGGTATTCATGCCGCAATTGGAGGGAACCGGGTTGGGGCGATTGGAGCTGCTATACAATCATTTGCGGAAAGCAAAGGGTATTCAGTAGTCAGGGAATATGGCGGACATGGGATTGGCCGTAAATTATGGGAAGAGCCATTTATTCCGCATGTTGGACCAGAAAACAGAGGGTCGCGATTGCGAACAGGAATGGTGCTTAATATTGAACCAATGATAAATATTGGCAAACCAGATACACGCTTAATGTCGGATGAATGGTCAGTACAAACTGCAGATAGATCTTTGTCTGCCCAATTTGAACATACAATTGTGATTACAGAAAATGGTCCTGATATTCTCTCGATTATTCCAACATAAGCAGGAGTAGCAATGAAAAAAACACCCCGATATATGATGTTCGCATTGTTGTATTTTTCTCAGGGATCAATAATGGCATATTTTACGGCTTTAAATGCGCTGTATTTACGTTCATTTGGCCTTGACATGGGGAAAGTTGGAATTATTGGGTCGATCGGGTTAATTCCATTTGTNTTAAAGATCTTTATAGGAGTGCTGAGTGATAAGGTCAACTTTTTTGGCCTGGGCTTCCGAAAACCATACATCGTGCTCGGTCTGATAATTCAGGCAGCCTGTTTGCTTGCCGTACCATTGCTTGACCCAGGTCAGAATTTCATGCTGTATGCCCTTCTAGCATTTGTAATGATGATGGGAATGGCATTATATGATACATGTACAGATGGATTAGCACTTGACTCAACCCCTAAAGAGGATGAGGGAATCATCCAAGGCTTTATGGTTGGCGGACGGGCAGCTGGCATGGTGATCACTTCTAGTTTGCTGGGTTTAGTGGTTCAGCACATCTCATGGTCAGCCGGGTTTGCCTTGTTGGCGGTAATTACGCTGCTTCCTCTTCCCCTTGTATTGAAAAATAAGGAAGTAGAACGCACAGTTAACACACGTTTTGAGTGGGGTGCTTTTAAAAGTTTTAAACAATCGCAAATAATCGCTTTGGGTGTGCTGGGTGCTCTGTACTCATTGATAATCAATGGGGCAAATCAGCTCGTAAATCCTTTTCTGGCTGATCGATTTTCAATTAATCTTGCCACAGCTGGGTATATTGCCACTGTGTTGGGATTGGGAACAATGGCTGGTGGTTTAATTGGTGGAAGTATCGCGGATCGAATCGGGCAGAAAAAGTCAGTGCAGACTGCAGTTGTTGCTTCATTAGTTGGAGTAGGTATGTTACCTTTTATTTCAGCGCAGTGGATGGCCTGGCTGCTTGTGTTTGTTTTCGGTTTTTCATTTGGTTTCTACGAAACTATCTATTTTGCCATTTCCATGCGGTTGACAGATGGAAGAATAGCGGCGACTATGTTTTCTATCCTGATGGCGGTGGCGAATATTGGCACTGGGATCGGTTTGGGATTGACTGGTTTCTTGTCTGATGTAACAGGCTTTACGACCACTTTTTTTATATTGGCAGCACTAAATTTTCTCGCTCTGCCTCTGATCGGAGTTATTTTTGAAAAGGATGCTTAACGATTGGATATGCGACAATCAAAAACGAATGAGTTATTTTTCTGTCTAATTAATAATTCTTGACTATGAAATGTTGAAATAATTATATATGGCGGTAGACAACTGAGCGGAAAGCAGATTGGCCACGTCAAANATCAACTGTGTGGGCTGATACATAGCGATTACAACTATGTAATCACTATTTGGCGAGAAGACGATTCCCGCATCGAGAATNCTGTGAATTAAACCATCTCCCTCTGTAATCCACCCGTGCTTATGTCCAAAGTTGGTGCCATCTGGCAGTCCTGCTTGCAGCAATACAGCGATCTTGTTTTGGGTGAGGTATGTAATTATCAACTGGCATTCGGATTGTGAGATATCATCTCCGTAAACTGCGGCAAACGTTCCCCCTCCGGTTTGCGCACACTGGTAGATATCGTCCAGGAGCATCCCCAGATCCGCGGTTGTGGTCTGATTGTACACATCCGGATCAGTTGTGTAGTCAAAGCGTTGGTTCGCAGGCGTTGAATAGCGCTGCAGTAGTGGAGCACCCAGATAGAAGTGTCCAGCAAGAAAGGTGTTCTGTAAACCAATCTCCTGCATATCTTGAGTAATGAATATTGGTCCGATATTTGGATCTAAGAAGACCTCCATCAGGGTGTCTGCGGGTGGGTTTTCAGATCGCTCCACCATTTTTATCATCAAATCTGCCGCTGTCTGTGGAGTGGGTTCTGCCAACCTTCGGAATACGGAGGTCATTATTGGAATTTTGATTGTACTTGCTGCTGTGAATGAAATCCCAGGGTCATAGCTAACTCCCCTTTCATAAGCGAAATTAAGTTCTTCCCGTTTTTCCAGGTCTAAGATGAACATCTCGGTAAGGCCGTCAAATTTTGATCGGTCTATGATTTGCTTGAGAAGCACTTCTAGATTATCTAGTGAAGGACGGGGTGGAGAAACTTCTCCAATGACCAGTAGGGCAGAACGCTCTGTAGCTGATTGAAGTGCGCGTTCAACAATTGGCAGTGATTTCTCAATATCTAATATCAATCCGGGGCTACCGATTTGGAAATTGATTGTACCGGGGATAGGAATAGAGGAAGAGGGAACCTGGTCATAGCGAGATGCGATCTCATCCATTAGAAAATTTCGGATGCGGTTTTCATCAATGCTTGCCTGAAGGGGAGAGTCACTGGCATTAAAGGATCGGTTCCATAAATAACCCCAAAAAGAGGACCAGAAAGGAAGAGTTACCCGCTGTTGGTCTGCCACAGCTATCATAGCAGTAATATCTATTTCAAAACCAAGCTGGGATGGTTTTACCTGCATCTGCTGATCACCGTAGATAAGTTCGATAGGAGTATTAAATGCCTGAGTGATCCGCTCCGCAGCCTGTTGCTGATCAAGCCCTCCTACAGCAATGCCCGCGATGCGTGTGCCCGGAGAGAAACCAGCCCGCAGGCGGCTGAATCTGGTCAATTGAATGACCATCAGGACTAGCGAAGAGACAAGCAGGAAAATCGCAATCCAACGAAAAAGATTAAATTTATTAATTTTCAATCAATAACTCCAGTATTCGAAATGCGCTCAAATTTTACCAGAATCGTTTCTAACAATTGTTTAGAATAATAATTTGGCATACGATATACTTTATTTATGAATGTCAGCCGGAAAAAGCTTGCGGAAACACTCCGAGAAGTGTTTCCATTTAATGATCTGAAAGAAGAGCATATCAATCTCTTGATAAAAAAAGCTGAAATTGTTTATTTTCCCGCCGAAAAAATGGTTTATTTAGAAGAAACCCCCTCATTATTTTTTTATGTTTTATATCAGGGCCGTCTGGAGATCCTGAAAGAGAGACAACACGCATTGCTCAAGTTGAATAATTTCAGCGAACGTTTTTCTTTTGGTGAGGATGCATTGATAAAGGGTCAGAAACGACGGACGAGTGCCAGGGCAATAACAGACGTGATCTTGATCAAAATTAGTAAAGAGATACTAACACGGATAGACAAGGAGAATAGAGGTTTTAGTGATAAAAAGAACTCCATGATCACCTCTTATGAATATCTTATCCGGAAAACAATTAACTTGGGAAAGGAGGAAACAATATGCTACATAGGGCAGCCGCATCCAATTATTTTAATAATAAAAATAATCTTCGCGATGCTTGCTGTTTTTGGACTTGGGATTATTCTTGTTATTTTAATTAACAACGGCCTTCTTGTACACCATACTTTATTATGGGGTGGTGGTGTGTTATCTGTTTTAACGCTATTGTGGATTGGATGGCAGTTTCTTGAATGGTCTAATGATTTTTTCTTCTTCACTGATAAACGGATCATAAANAAGCAGCGGTCTTTGTTCTCCTATGAAATTAAGCAGGAAACCCCANTTTCCGCAATCGAATCTGTACAGGCCAAAAAGAGCTTTTTTGGTNGAGGACTTGACTTTGGGGATNTGGAGATAAAAACTTTCACCGGTTCAATGCGCTTGGCGTTTNTCCCGGAGATCATCTCTGTACAGCATATTCTTTCTTATCTAACTGAAAGACGAAAGAACCTGAAGGATGAAGAAGAAAAAAGGTCTTTTACAAAGGACATCAGGGAGCGCATCACTCAGAAGCTAACTGAAAGAGAAATTGGTCTTGAGAATTCTTCTGACCAATCATTATCCCAAATAAATGATCTGGAATTTGCTGCTGAAGGATCAAGTGTTCCCGTATCTCCAGAATGTATTGTGTACCGTACGCATTGGACGATATTATTTTCAAAAGTGTTCATCCCCGTGTTGCTCTTAATGAGCCAGGGGTTATTGTATCTTTTCTTGGCTGCTAATCAAAGTGAGATAATCAGGAATACGGTTTTCAATATAGTTTTGCTGATTAACAATACCATATTGTTAACATGGGCCGTTTATCGTTTTATTGACTGGCGTAATGATGTATACATTATTACAGACGATCAGATAATTGATATTGATCGACGACCTTTTGGCATGGAAGAAAAACGAACTGCCCCGATAAAGAATATCCAATCCATCAGATATAAACGTAGTGGTATTTTCGGGCTGCTATTCAATTATGGTACCGTGTACACACGCATTGGAGATGAGGAGTTCACCTTTGATAATGTACATAGACCCGCAGAAGTGCAGGAAGCATTGTTTGCAGCGAAGGAGCGTTTTCACCAAAAAGAAGAGGATGTTGAAAAACGTATACAGCGGAAAAAGGCGGTTGATTTGATTGATTCTTATCACCAAATCATCAATCGAAAGCATGATGATGAACGAGATGATTTTTCTTTAGAAGATTAAGAATTTCTTGTAGAGTAAAATAGAAAAAATTATCCTAAGGAAATATTTAGAGTATGGCACTTAGAGAGGTTATCAAATTACCACATCCCACGCTGCGGCGCAGAGCTCATAAGGTAGTGGGCTTTAACGCAGATCTTCAACAACTAATTGAGGATATGATCGAAACAATGCGTGATGAGCCGGGGGTTGGGCTTGCCGCGCCACAGGTGAACATCTCCCAACGCTTGATTGTGGTGGAGTATCCTGAGGACGACTCTATTACAGATGCAAATGCTAAAGTTTTTGTATTAGCTAACCCGGAATTATCTCAAGTATCGGACGAGAAGGAGAAAGGGATTGAAGGATGTCTTTCGGTCCCAAACTTGTTTGGTGAGGTTGACCGGTCGCAATCGGTTACGGTGCGTGGGCAGAATCGACGGGGGAAAGACGTAGTTATCAAAGCAAATGGTTGGTTGGCACGAATTTTCCAGCATGAGATTGACCACCTTGACGGAATTCTTTTTGTTGACCGGGCGAGTGTGCTTTACCATCCTGATGAAATTCCTGACGGGGAATATGTTTAACATTTTGCGAATGGCATGATAATCCGACAGCTCTCACTGACTAATTTCCGCGCTTTTAAACGTCTGGAACTAGATTTTCCCTCTAATCTCAATATAATCGTTGGGGAAAATGCGCAGGGGAAAACAAGTGTACTGGAAGCTGTGCATCTGCTTTCTTTGCTTACATCACCCATTGCCGGGCATGACAGACAAATGATCCGTTTTTTAACACTGGAGGATGAGATTCCAGTCGGGCGGTTGGTGGCTGTAGTTGAAAAGGCGGGTAAGACACACCACATTGAAGTAAGATTGATCATCGGGGGAAGCGGAAATGGCACATCGCGGCTACGTAAAGAAGTGATAATAAATGGCAGCAAACGAAAATTGCTGGATGCAGTAGGTTTTTTCAATTCGGTAATCTTCCTCCCACAAATGACACGCATTATCGAGGATGGCCCAGACGAACGAAGGAAATACCTGGACCGTACGCTCTCACAGGCTTTTCCAGGGTATGTGCGTGCTTTGAGTTCATACAACCAGGGTATTACTCGCCGTAATGCGCTCCTTAAGCAAATCTTTGAGAATGAGGGCAGACGAGATCAATTGGTGTATTGGGATGAATTGGTTGCGGAGCATGGTGCAGTGATCATTCACACACGAATAAACGCGGTTAGAGCACTGAGCAAGAGCATGGATTTTCAGCACGAGAAACTGACCCACGGCAGCGAGCAGATCATGCTTTCTTACTTGCCATCTATTGAATTGTCTAAAGAAAACGGAGAACAATCGGTTTTATCTTTAGTAGACCAGTTCACCGAAGAAATTACAGTAGATGAGATTAAGGAGTTATTTCTTAGACAGTTGAAAGACAAACAGGGTGAAGAAGTACGAAGGGGTGTTACTACGGTAGGTCCACACCGCGACGAGATGCGGTTTATTGGTAACAATATTGACCTGGGTATCTATGGATCACGGGGGCAAATTCGTACTGCCGTGATGGCACTTAAATTAGCGGAAGTGTACTGGTTGACAGCACAAACCGGAGAAACCCCTGTACTGTTATTAGATGAAACGTTAGCGGAATTGGATCAACAACGGCGGCAGGGCCTGCTGGGTGTGTTGGAAAAGAATTCGCAATCGATTTTGACAACAACTGACCTGCGCTTATTTACTCCTGCTTTTGTAGACAAATGCAGGGTATGGGTTATTCACGATGGGGAGATTAAAGAAAAGGGTTAATTGAGGGGTTTCTTTTTAGGTACACCAGGGCGGCGGGGGTATTTTGTTGGTGTTGGTGTGATTTTGCGAATTTGGATCAGCGTTCGCTCACCCATGCCATCAGGTAGTGAGATAGGAATTACCGAATCCAGTTTTCCTCCCAGGATTTTTATCACGTTTTCTGACTGATCAATTTCGTTATCCACGTTGCCCCCTTTTTGCGCGAGCATACTCCCACCGATATGGACGAGTGGTAGTAAGTATTCTGCCAATACAGGCAGAGGTGCAACCGCGCGTGCGATTGCCCAATCGTAGCACTCACGAAATTTTTGGTCCTGCCCAATTGTTTCTGCACGGCTTGTGATCACCTGAGTACTGGTTAATCGCAGTTTCTCAACTGCGATCCGACAGAAATTCGCTTTTTTCCTGACCGATTCAACAAGCGTGAGCTTGATGGATGGGTTAATAATCACCAGAGGAATACCTGGAAAACCGGCGCCAGTGCCGATATCAATGAGCGAGAAACTTCCTTGTTCAGGAACAACATGTAGGCAAGTTAACGAATCGAGGAAATGTTTTACGCGTATCTCGCTGGGATCGATAATTGTTGTCAGATTAAATTTTGTATTCCATTCAATTAATAAAGCTTCATACATAGCGAACATATTCACTTGTGTAGGAGTGAGTGAAATACGAAGGTTGTTGTTTACTTGCTGAAGGAAAATTTCCATTTCTCGAAATTATACAATTTTCCCATCTTTCATCAAGTGATTCATTGAATAAATAATAAACATTGAGGGATTAACGAGACTATAAGAATATTAATAAACACCATATCTTTTAATGAAAAACGGGATGTATATTAATTATTTAAACGAATCTTATTGCTATAATTCCTAAAGTTTAATAAAGGCCAGGTGATGAGAAAAGAAATTAATGCAGTGATATTTGATATGGGCGGTGTGCTATTAAAGACTGCAAATCCAGTCCCGCGCGAAGTGCTTGCAAAGCGCTTTGGGGTGACGCGCGCGGAGTTAGAAGCGATCATTTTCATGAGCGAGACCTCGCTCCGATCAGAAGTGGGAGAATTGTCGGACAAAGAGCATTGGGAAACTGCTCTACGCCATTTTAATCAACCTGTAGATGATTACACGACGGTATATGATGAGTATTTTTCCGGAGATGCCATCGACCAGGAACTTTTGGATTTCGCGGTTTCGCTTAAATCGAATTATCAGTTGGGACTTCTGAGCAACGCGTGGGTGAATGCGCGGACGCAGCTTAATAAACATTTTGATTTTATTGATGCTTTTGATGTGTCAGTTTATTCATCAGAGGTTGGTATACGTAAACCTGATCAAGCTATCTTTAGGCTGATGCTTGAAAAAATGGGNGTAAAAGCTGAGAATGCAGTTTTCATTGATGATATGCCATCAAATGTAGAAGGTGCAATATCCGCTGGCCTGCACGCAATCCGATATATGGATACACCAAAAACGATTGCTTCAGTAAAAATGATGCTCAATATATGAGGAAATACCCTATGGTATACTCTCAGGCGCGCTGTCTCGCTTGACATGTAATAAGCGGACGGGTAGAATTTGCCTGCCCGATAAGACGGGCCTGTAGCGCAGCTGGGAGCGCGCGTCAATCGCACTGACGAGGTCGAGGGTTCGAGTCCCTCCAGGTCCACTGGGTAAAAAATGATGGGCCCATGGCGCAGCTGGGAGCGCGCCTCAATGGCATTGAGGAGGCCGAGGGTTCGAATCCCTCTGGGTCCACTAAAAGCGACGGTAGGAGTAATANGCTATCCGCCAGAAAGCCAGGAAATTTTGATGAGATCCAGGCACTGTGCAAGCGGAGCACAAGAGCGGAACTCGCCTGCCAGACCAATATGGTTACGCTGAAAGGGTGAAATCAAGTAGCTCTTTCCGGGAAAGCCCGTTATAGCTCACTGAGGTGGCCAATCAATTGGCAACCAGGGTGGTACCGCGGAGAAACCTTCGTCCCTGATGACGGAGGATTTTTATATAAAAGAGGACATATGCCAGAAAAAATTGAAAAATATATACCATCAAAAATAGAAAAAAAATGGCAAAAAAAGTGGGAGCATGACGGGCTCTACAATGCAGATATTGATCTTAATAAGAAAAAGTATTATGCATTAACAATGCTGCCATATCCTTCCGGAAACCTCCACATAGGCCACTGGTATGCGATGACACCTTCAGATGCGCGGGCACGCTATCTACGCATGAAGGGGTTTAACGTTATGTTCCCCATGGGATTTGATGCTTTTGGCTTGCCGGCGGAGAATGCTGCTATCAAGCGTAACATTCACCCAAAAAAGTGGACGTATGCAAATATTAAGCATATGCGCGGGCAGCTGCGTACTATGGGTACAATGTTTGATTGGCGCAGGGAAGCTGTTTCTTGTGATCCTGAATATTACCGATGGACGCAGTGGTTTTTTGCGCAGTTATTTAAAAATGACTTGACATATCGAAAGATGTCCCCGGTTGATTGGTGCCCACAGTGCAACACGACGTTGGCGCGCGAGCAGGTTTGGGGAGATGACCGACATTGTGAGCGATGCGATACGCCGGTTATCAAAAAGAAACTAGCACAGTGGTTTTTTCGAATAACCAATTACGCTGATGAATTGCTTGATTTCAGTCAGATCGATTGGCCGAATCGCGTGCGGTTGCTGCAGACAAACTGGATTGGCAAGTCAAAAGGCGCATCTGTCGTCTTTAAAACTGAAGATGGCGATCCAATGGAAGTATTCACAACTCGCCCTGACACACTGTGGGGTGCGACTTTTATGGTCTTAGCGCCTGAACACCCGCTTGTAAACAAATTAACCACCAATGAAAAAAAAGCAGAAGTTGATGCGTATATTGGAGAAGCTATACTCCAGACTGAGATCCAGCGGGAAGCGACTGACAAAGAAAAAACTGGTGTTTTTACAGGAGGATACGCAATAAATCCAGTAAACGGTGAAAAGATCCCAGTATGGGTTGCGGATTACGTATTGATGACCTACGGTACTGGCGCTATCATGGGTGTGCCGGCTCACGATAAGCGTGATTTTGCGTTTGCTCGTAAATTTGGCATTGAGATACGTGTTGTCATCCAGCCGGAGGATATGCCTGATCTTGACGGAGCAACAATGCCAGAAGCTGTGCCTGCAAATGGCACGATGGTCAATTCTGGGCCTTTAAATGGTACACAGGCTGGTGAAACAATTGAACGTACAACTGCGTTCATAGAGGAAAAAAAAGTAGGAAAAGCAGCGGTTACATACCGCATTCGAGATTGGTTGATCTCACGCCAGCGCTACTGGGGTGCGCCAATCCCAATTATTTATTGTGAAAAATGCGGCGCAGTTCCAGTTCCAGATGAACAATTGCCGGTACTTCTTCCGGACGATGTGGAATGGAAACCAACTGGTGAAAGTCCACTAAAATTGCACCCCACCTGGCGATTTACCACCTGTCCGGTGTGTGGCGGTAAGGCGGAACGTGAAACTGACACGATGGATACTTTTATGTGTTCCTCGTGGTACCACCTGCGTTATCTTAGCCCGCAGTGTGATACAGGGCCGTTCGATCAGAAAGAATATGATTATTGGATGCCGGTGGATACATATACCGGTGGAACAGAACATGCTACCATGCATCTGATTTATACACGTTTTTTCCAAAAAGCGTTTCGCGATATCGGTTTGCTTAAAGGTGATGAACCAGTGCTGCAGTTCCGCAGCCAAGGACAAATTCTCGGCCCTGACGGACAGCGTATGAGTAAGTCGCGCGGGAATGTTGTTGATCCAGATGAACAAGTAAAGAATTTTGGGGCTGACACTGTTCGCGCATTCCTTTGTTTTGGCTACCGATGGCAAGATGGCGGGCCGTGGGATGGTGGAAATATTCAGGGCTCATTCCGCTGGTTGATACGTGTTTGGGCTACTTTCTTAGAAACTGGTAAAAAGGGAAAAAATACAGGGAAAATCGAAAAAAACATTCGCCGCAAACTTCATCAGACACTGCGCAATGTAACGCGTGATTTTGAGCAGTTCGAGTTTAATACGATTATCTCTGGATTAATGGAATTGATCAATGACATGATTGTGTTCAAAGAAGCGGGCGGATGGAATACTGATATTTGGAATGAAGCAGTGGACGTGTACCTGCGTATGATGGCACCTATCACTCCGCACATCGCAGAAGAGTTGTGGGCTCAATTGGGAAAACCTTATTCAATTCATCAGCAGGACTGGCCTCAGGTGGATGAAGAAGCTACCATCGAGGAGATGTTTACACTGGTTGTACAGATAAACGGCAAGCTGCGTGATAAGGTGAGAGTATCGGTGGGAATTGATGAGGAAAAAGCGAAAGAGATCGCACTTGCCAGCGAACATGTGCAGAAATTTTTAGCAGGTAAACAACTCCGCAAAGTGATTTATGTGCCTGGACGGTTGGTAAATATCGTTATTTAGATAATTGATTCTTTTGATACGAAAAACCGTGGAATGCTTCCGCGGTTTTTTTACACCATTTTTACATCCACAAAATGAGTAGTTTACATATATCTATTATTCTATTAGCAGCAACCTACATCAAAAGGAGAAATAATGTTTACAAAAATAAAAAATGGATGGAAAATGTGGATGAGTGTTTTATTAGCGAGTGGATTGTTGTTTGGTGGAATGATTGCTCCGATTTTTGCTGCAGTTGAAGAATATCCAACTACTGCTCCTCAACCGACGGTCGCTGGAGATGGTGTAAACCGTTTCTTTGAAGGTGTCCTGATGCGCACATTTCGTTACCAGGAGAGCATGACAGCATTTATTGGTGCGGCTTTGGAGGATGCTAACGGTTCAATGTCACGGGCAGANGAGCGTATCCACAAGCTTCTTCAAGAAGAAAAGGATGTTGCTGAATTAGAAGAGGCAATTTCCAAGTCTGAAATGCTCATTGAGAAAGCTGAAAACGCATACAGTGCTTCACAAAGCTTAGTGGATTTGCATAGTGGATTTAATGACCAGGGTAGAGTAGAAGACCTGGAAAAAGCACGGGAGACGATCAATGCGATCGAGCCTTACCTGTCAACGGCTCGGAAGAATATTATTGAAGCAGTCCATGTTGTTTATGAAGCTGTTAAGGCATACCAAGATAGCTAACGAAATACAAATGACATTAGAGAGAGGTGCTAGGCCTCTCTCTTTGTTTTTAAGTGATAAAGCAGCCTTTTACAGGGCAGCCAAGTGTAAAAATCCGAGAGGAGATGGAGGATTGCTGATATGCTGATCGCATAGCATCGCCGACCGCTTGAGCGAGTTTTTGAGTTGTAAATGCGATCACGCTTGGCCCTGCACCGGATAAACTTGAACCAAAAGCACCCGTAATTAGTGCGGTTTGCATGGCCTGTTCCGCACCCGGGAGGAGTGGTAGGCGGTACGCTTGGTGCAGTTTGTCTTTCATTGTTTCTCTTAAAGATTCGTAGTTTCCATCCTGAAAAATCTGCATCAGTTCAGCTGTGCGGCTGATATTATAGACTGCGTCCTCGAGACGAACTTTTTCGGGAAGCATTTTACGGGCTGCTTTCGTGGAAATCGAATAATTTGGAACTGCAACCACAGCGGTTATCGGCTGTATTTCTTGGTGAATGATATGCAAAGCATCGATTTCTGATCGAACCAGAACGAGACCACCGAAAAAACAGGCAGCCGCATTATCGGCATGCCCTTCAATCTGTGCTGCAGTTTGCAGGAGCTCATGGTTGCTTATGTCGATATTGAAAATATTTTTTGCCCCGATCAATCCACAAATTACTGCACTTGCACTGGAACCAAGTCCAGATGCCACCGGGATATTGTTTCGGCAAATAATTTGCAAATTCTCTGGAAGCGATTTGCCGTGTGCATTCGCTAATTGGTTTGCTGAATGAAAGATAAGATTTGTCTCATCTTCAGGGAGTACACTTTCGCCTTCTCCTTCGACTGTTAAACGAAATGGGCTCTCAATCTGAGTAAAGGTGACTGTATTCCAAAGATCAAGTGCCAATCCCAGACAATCGAATCCTGGCCCAAGGTTTGCGGTTGTTGCCGGAATGTGAATCGTAAAAGAGTTTTTATCCATGCAGAATCTCTTCTTCAAGAATCGTTAGATC
>JGI24724J26744_10001796_pt1 | contig 14564 bp, 15 predicted proteins | sample Cruoilmetagenom7_FD_26744 | JGI IMG/M metagenome (IMG submission 26744)
TTCGATAACATCGCCTTTGCGAATATCTTCGTATTTTTCAAACGCCATCCCACATTCCTGACCCGACTGAACCTCTGGCACTTCGTCTTTGAAGCGTTTCAGAGTTTTCAGCGTGCCTTCGTGGATCACAACATTGTCGCGCAACAAGCGGACACCAGCAGACCGGCGGGCGACACCCTCGGTCACCAGACAACCTGCGACCTTACCGACATTTGATACCTTAAAGACGTCCTTAATTTCGGCGTATCCGATAAAGTTCTCACGAACCTCGGCCGACAACAGGCCAGACGCCGCTGCTTTGACGTCATCAACCAGATCGTAAATCACCGAGTAATAACGGATCTCAACGCCCTTCTGGTTGGCAACGCTACGGGCCGTCGCATTTGCCCGCACGTTAAAGCCAAATACCGGCGCACCGGATGCTTCTGCCAGGCTGACATCGGATTCGGTGATCGCACCCACACCCGAATGAAGCACGCGAACGCGAACTTCTTCGTTGCCGATCTTTTCCATCGCCTGAATAATCGCTTCGGCAGAACCCTGCACGTCAGCTTTGACCAATATCGGCAATTCTGCCAGATTTTCGCTTTCCTTGGCGTTGGCCATCAGCTGTTCAAGTGTCGTCGCAGCACCGGCAGCAGCACGTTTGTCCTTGGCCGCCTGTTCACGGTAATCGGCGATCTCGCGCGCTTGCGCTTCGGTATCAACCACGTTCAGAACGTCGCCAGCTTCTGGTGTGCCGTTTAGGCCCAGAACCTCGACCGGCACAGATGGTCCAGCCTCATTCACGCGCTCGCCCTGATCGTTGATCAACGCACGGACCTTACCCCATTGCTCGCCGACAACAAAAATATCGCCCCGACGCAATGTGCCATTCTGAACCAGAACCGTCGCAACAGGGCCACGTCCAACGTCCAACTGCGCTTCAATCACCGCACCAGACGCCGCCCGTTCCGGGTTCGCCTTTAGTTCCAGCAATTCAGCCTGCAGCGCGATGGCTTCCAGCAGTTTATCCAGCCCTTGNCCGGTTGTGGCAGAAACTTCCACATCCAGAACGTCACCAGACATTTTTTCAACGACAATTTCATGCTGCAACAGATCGGTGCGCACTTTGTCCGGGTTTGCTTCTGGGCGGTCAATCTTGTTGATTGCCACGATCATCGGAACACCGGCGGCCTTAGCGTGGTTTATCGCTTCGACTGTCTGGGGCATAACCGCATCGTCTGCGGCAACAACCAGCACTACAATATCCGTCACATGTGCGCCGCGTGAACGCATCGAGGTAAACGCCGCATGGCCCGGCGTATCCAGAAACGTCATCGACGCGCCATCATCCAGCGTCACCTGATACGCACCGATATGCTGCGTGATACCGCCCGCTTCACCAGATACGACCTTGGTCTTGCGGATTGCATCCAGTAGCGAAGTCTTACCGTGGTCAACGTGGCCCATGACGGTAACAACAGCCGGACGCGATGTCAGCAGTTTTTCATCGTCTTCGACTGTGTCGATCACATCTTCGACGTCCGCATCAGAAACGCGCACAACCTTGTGGCCGAATTCTTCGATGATCAGTTCTGCCGTATCAGCATCAATCGTCTGGTTTTGCGTAACCATCATGCCGTTTTGCATCAGCGATTTGACAACGGCAGCCACACGTTCGGCCATCCGGTTGGCAAGCTCCTGAACCGTGATCGATTCTGGCAGCTGCACTTCATGCACAATCTTTTCGCGAACCTCGGTCTGACCCATCGCCTTTTGACGAGCCCGTTCCTGTTTGCGCTTCATAGCTGCAACCGAGCGATGCCGCCCGTCGCCACCAGACAGCGCCTGATTAAGTGTCAGTTTACCACCGCGCCGATTGTTCCCGGCGCCCCGGTCTGGACGAGCATTGTTATCCCGGCGTGGTTCATTCTGACGGGTAGTCTTGCGTGGGCTGGCAGCAGGTTTCGCAGCACCACGTGGGGCCGCAACCTCGCCATCGCCAGCCGCAGGGGCTGCGGGTGCGGGGACCGCCGCCAACCGGGCTTTTTCAGCGGCTTCAGCAGCCGCGCGTTCTGCTTCTTCTGCCTTCAGACGTGCGCGCTCTTCACGCTCTTGCTCTTCGCGTTCCTTAGCGACGGCATCCGCCTTGCGTTTGGCACGTTCGTCTTCGCGTTTCTTTTCATCGGCCAGGCGGGCCGCTTTTTCTTCACCTTCACGGGCGCGCGCCTGTTGAACCGCCTTTAAACGGCGCTCCATTTCCGTATCAGAAATTCCGGCCGGGCGTTTGGATGGGTCCCCGAGCGAGCCTGCTGCCTTTTTGTCCCCAGGGCCCGCTGGCGCACTGGTTTTGTTCACAAACACACGCTTGCGCTTGGTCTCAACGACCACACTCTTCGTGCGCCCGTGGCTAAAGCTCTGCTTTACCTGGCCCGGGCGCGATCCGCCGCGCAGACCCAATGGTTTTTTGCCGTCACTATCGCTCATGTAGTCGTCTTACCCTTTCCGATGGATTTCCCACCGTCATTTCCGCGAAGTCCAGATAGCCGCGTGGCTTCCTCTACAACACGTTGTGTGAGTCCACCAGCCGCAAGCGCGCCATGTATCACACTTTCCCGCCCGAATGCCAAACCCAATTCTGAAGCCGTTAACATACCAAAGAACCGCCCGCCTTCCGGGGTCCACAATTTTCCCTTGCCGCGCGCCGATCCGTCCGACGCCTGAAGCAACACTTTTGCCCGCCCTTCAGACAGCCAGCCCTTAACTTTTTCAAACCCGGCAACCGCCGACCCCGATTTACGCGACAAAGCGATCAGATCGGTAATCCGGCGCACCAAAAGCCGCTCAACATCCGCCAAAAGATTGTCGGAAACCGTAACAGATTGCTTGGCGCCACGCGAAAAAAGNCCCTTTTTTACTGCTATTTCAAGGGCTTCCATATCTGCCGANACCCAGACACCACGGCCGGGCAGCTTTTCCATCAGGTCAGGCACAATCTGCCCCTCTGGACCCACGACAAAGCGGATCAGCCCAAGCTTGGGCTGAACCTCGCCGGTCACAATACACTTGCGTTCCGGGTCACTTGTCTTTTTTGGCTGGCCGCCGCGCGTCATGCGCTTACCCGAGGCCTGCGATCAGGCCTCGGCCTCCGTTGCGGTTTCGTCTTCGNTTTCGCCTTCAGCAGATTCTTCGCCCTCTTCTTCGGCTTTTTCCAAATCCGCAGGATCAACCCAACCCAACAGGATTCGCGCCGTCATCACGAAATTCTGCGCTTCTTCCAAAGAGACGTCGAATTTTTCCAGCAGACCCTCGTCTTTGACCCGCTCACCTTCAACCGTCGTCCAGCCACCGGCCAGTTCCCAGTCAGCGCAGGTTGCGAAATCTTCGACTGTCTTGATGCCGTCTTCGGCCAGCGCCTCGATCATCTGAGGTGTCAGACCTTCNAAGTTCATCAGGCTGTCGTCGACACCCAGTTCGCGGGCACGNTCCAGCGCCTTTTTATTCTGCGCCTCTAGATAGTCGCGCGCGCGGGCCTGCAGTTCCTTGGCGGTGTCTTCATCGACCCCATCAATAACCAACAGTTCATCTGTATCGACATAGGCAACNTCTTCGAGCGAGGTAAAGCTTTCTGAAACCAGCAACTGAGCAAAGAACTCATCCAGATCAAGCGTATCCGTAAACAGTTTTGTGCGGTCTTCAAACTCAGCCTGACGGCGTTGAGATTCGTCAGCCTCGGTCATGATGTCAATGTCCAGCCCGGTCAGCTGGCTTGCCAGACGAACGTTTTGCCCACGACGGCCAATGGCCAACGATAGCTGTTCGTCAGGAACCACAACTTCGATCCGCTCTGCTTCATCATCCAGAACAACCTTGGTGACTTCTGCGGGCTGCAATGCGTTCACAAGGAAGGTCGGCGTGTCATCGTTCCACGGGATGATATCAATCTTTTCACCCTGCAATTCGTTCACAACTGCCTGCACACGGCTGCCGCGCATACCTACGCAGGCACCCACAGGGTCAATCGAGTTATCATAGGAAATGACAGCGATCTTTGCGCGCGATCCGGGATCACGGGCAACGGCCTTTATGTCGATGATGCCATCATAAATTTCNGGCACTTCCATCTTGAACAGCTCTGCCATGAATTCCGGCGCCGTGCGGCTAAGGAAAATCTGCGGGCCGCGGGCCTCGCGGCGTACTTCTTTGATGTAGCAACGGATACGATCGTTCGGACGATAGCTTTCGCGACCGATCTTTTCGTTACGACGCAGGATCGCTTCGCCAGTGCCCACATCGACAATGACATTGCCGTATTCTTCGCGTTTGACCTGACCGTTGATGATTGTTCCGGCGCGATCCTTGAACTCTTCGAACTGACGATCCCGCTCTGCTTCGCGGATCCGCTGCAAAATCACCTGCTTGGCAGATTGCGCCGCAATCCGGCCCATTTCAACTGGCGGAACTTCTTCGCTCAGAACATCGCCGACCTTTGGGTCATCCAGATACTGTTTGGCCTGCTCGACGGTGAATTCAGCCTGATAGTTTTCAACCTCTTCATCCTCAACCACGGTGCGGATGCGGGTAAAGGTCGCCCGACCGGTCTTGCGGTCGATGGATACATGAATATCCATTTCCGCCCCGTAACGAGACTTGGCAGCGCGGGCCAGGCTTTCTTCCATCGCTTCAATGACCAGCTCGGGCTCGATCATCTTTTCGCGTGCAACAGCTTCGGCCGTTTGCAAAAGCTCTAACTGGTTTGCAGAAGTGATTGCCATTCTCAGTCCTCCTCGGAACCGTTTTCGGTTTCTATGTCATCAAATTTATCTTCGTCCAAAACACCGGCCGCTTTTCGCTGGCGCAACATTTCGGAAATCAGTTCATCGCTCAGAACCAGCTTTGCATCTGAAAGCCAGTCAAATTTCAGCCCGATCGTGCCAGCCTGAACGTTGATCAGCACTTCATCGCCCTCGACCCCAGCCAGCTTGCCCTTAAAGCGGCGCTGCCCGTCGATCAGTTCACTGGTTTCGATCTTTGCCTCATAGCCTTCCCATGTGGCAAAATCCTTTAGCCGGGTCAGCGGCCTGTCGATACCGGGGCTGGATACTTCCAGCGTGTATTCACCCGTAATCGGGTCTTCCACATCCATCACCGCGCTGACGGCCGTCGAAATTGCCGCGCAATCGTCAACCTCAATCCCGCCCTCGGGCCGTTCGGCCATGATCTGCACGGTGGAATATTTGCTGCCCAACAGACGAATACGCACCAACTCAAAGCCCATTCCCTCAATCACGGGTTGGACAATCTCTGCAAGACGGCGATCAATCGCGGCTTTGGCTATCAGGTCGTTCATAGGATCCAGACACAAAAAAACGGGCGCGCGGCCCGTTATGAATTCCGGTGGAGCCTTGGGGGTGGAAGCCAACGCGCCGCTGTTAAAACGGATATAGGTTGGTTGGCGCAAAGGTGCAAGGGGGTTCGCGCGATGGCGCTTACCGAAATTTCCGCCCCAGCATATCTGTCGTGCGCACCAGCTCTGCGCTGATCCCCGGTTCTGACAGGGCATGCCCGGCGCGCGGAATGATCTGCAACCGGCTGGCGGGCCACATATCGTGCAATTTCTGCGCCGAGATCGGCGGACAGATCATGTCATAACGCCCCTGCACAATCGTGCCCGCAACGCCTGCGATCTTATCCATATTGTCCAAAATCTGCTGATCTTTGCCAAGAAACCCGTTGTTGGTGAAATAGTGATTCTCTAGCCGAGCAAAGGCGCGCGCATACTCCGCCGGGCTTTCACCGCTGACGCCGTCGCTCGCAATCGAGGCCAGCGCATTTTCCCATGCCGCCCAAGCCCGCGCAAAACGGGTTTCCACCGCCACATCGCCCGAAAACAGACGCCGATTATAGGCGGCGATCAGATCGCCACGCTCCTCCTCGGGAATGATATCGACAAACCGCGCCCAGACCTCGGGCCAGAAATGCCCCGCACCCCCGCCGTAAAACCAATCCAGTTCCGCTTGCGTCATCAAAAACACGCCACGCAGCACCAGATGCAAGGCGCGTTCTGCATGTGCCTGCGCATAAACCAACGACAGCGTCGCCCCCCAGCTACCGCCGAAAACCACCCATTTTTCAACGTCCAGCGCCGCGCGTATCCGCTCGATATCGGCGACCAGATGCCAGGTTGTATTGTCCTTGATGCTCGCGTGGGGCCGCGAACGCCCGCACCCGCGCTGATCAAACAGGATGATCCGATAAACATCAGGATCAAAAAACCGCCGCATCACCGGGCTGCAACCGCCACCCGGTCCGCCATGCAGAACCACAACAGGCAGACCCTTGGGGTTGCCGCATTGCTCGACATAAATCCTGTGCCCATCGCCCACGTCCAGCATCCGCTGATCGAACGGTTCGCTCGGCGGATATAAATACTGCCCTGCGCTTTTATGGCCTGCTGTTCTGTCCATTTCGGTCTATATAGTCCCCTAATCCGATCCACGCTACGTGCGTGTGCCCAAAAATGCCAGAGAGTCCCGCCATGACCAGCACCGTTGACCCCACCGAGATTGCCAAATTCGAAGCAATGGCCGCCGAATGGTGGGATCCAACCGGCAAATTNAAGCCGCTGCACATGATGAACCCCTGCCGGCTGGACTATATCACCAGCCAGATCGGTGCCGAGTTTGGCCGCGACCTGACCAAACGCCACGCTTTCGCTGGCCTGCGCATTCTTGACATCGGCTGTGGCGGCGGGTTGCTGAGCGAACCGATGGCCCGTCTGGGTGCAACGGTCGTTGGTGCAGACGCCGCGGCTGGCAACATCCCGNTCGCACAAATCCACGCGCAGCAATCCGGTCTGGACGTCGATTACCGCAACATCACCGCCGAAGCGCTGGTTGAGGCAGGTGAACAATTCGACGTCGTTTTGAACATGGAAGTGATCGAGCATGTCGCCGACCCGCAGGCATTCATCAACGCCAGCCAAGCCCTGTTAAAACCGGGCGGTCTGTTGCTGTGTTCGACCATCAACCGAAACCCCAAAAGCTTTATGGCCGTGATCGTCGGGGCAGAATATGTGATGCGCTGGTTGCCCAAAGGCACCCATGAATGGAACAAGTTCATTACCCCGGACGAATTGGTGAAATTGCTAAAAAACGCCGGATTAGACACTGTTGACCGCAAAGGTTTCGTCTTTAACCCGGCACGCTGGGACTGGGCGATTTCCGATCGCGACCTGTCGGTGAACTATGTGACGGCCAGCGTCAAACCTGCCTAGTCGTCCGCGGCCAGCCGTATCCGTAATTCGCGCAACACCGGCAAAACCGCGCGCACCTTATCGGCCCCGATGGCGTCCACAACCTGCCCGATCACCGGTGTTATCGCCGCCAGCGCCGCATCNCGCGCGCTGTGCCCCGCCGGGCTTATGGCCACGAATTTGCGCCGNGCATCGTCCCAATCGGGNCGAATATGCACATAGCCGACCACTTCCAGTTTCGACAGCGTATTGGTCATCGCCCCGCGCGTTACATTAAACGCGCGCGCCAGTTGCGCCGGGGAACGTTCGCCATGCCCGTGCGCCAGATGGTTCAGCACCGAAAAGTGGCTGATCTCCATGCCCTTAGGCAGCGCTTTGGTCAAACGTGCGCGGGCCAATTGGTCAGCGGCGATAATCTCGGAAAACAGCGAAACGGCAAGGGCTTCGTTTGGATCGCTCATCAGGGGCCTTCAAAGTTGCGGTCATGGGACAGCGAAGGAATTCGACTGCGCGCAGCTTCTACCTGCGCAAGATCAATATCAACCAGGCTAAACCCAACATCCGTGCCGCCATCAACCAAAACCTCGCCCCACGGGGCAACCGCCAGCGAATGGCCCCACGTTTTACGAGGTTTGCCAACGCTGCAATCATGTGTGCCAACTTGCGCCGGCGCCAAAACATAGCACCCCGTCTCAATCGCCCGCGCCCGCAACAATGCTTCCCAATGCGCCGCACCCGTCACCGGCGAAAACGCCGAAGGAACCGTCAGTATCTGCGCCCCGGCATGTGCCAACTGCCGATAAAGATACGCAAACCGCAGATCATAACAAATGCTCATCCCGACAGGTCCAAAATCGGTTTGCGCCACAACCGCCGCCCGCCCCGGACGATACCCGGCAGATTCGCGGTAAACCTCTGTCTTGGACACTGTGACATCAAACATGTGGATCTTGTCGTAGCGTGCGATGATCTGCCCGGATGGTGAAATCAGGAACGAACGGTTGGCAAAGCGACCGTCAGAATCGCTCGTTTTCAGAGCAATAGACCCTATTAATAGCCAAATCTTCAGTTCCAGCGCCAGCGCACTTAGCGCAGCCAAAGTGGCGTCTTCACTTTCTGGCATCAGCACATTGTTCTGATGTGTCCGGCTGGCAGAAACACAATTTGTCGCTTCAGGTGTCAGAATGAATTTGGCGCCAGCACCAGCGGCATTCCGTATGAACGCCACTGTATCGCGCAGGTTGGCAACCGGATCATCCGACGAATTCAGCTGAATTAATGCCGCTCGGGTCACCTAACCCTCCAGCAAAGCATCAAGCTTGCCAGCCCGTTCCAGCGCATAAAGTTCATCACACCCACCAACATGGATATCGCCGACGAATATCTGAGGCACGGTGTGGCCGCCATGNGCGCGGGCCATCATTTCCTGACGTTTGGACGGGTCCACCGCCACATCAATCTCGGACAGCTTTACGCCCTTCTTTTTCAGCAACCGCTTGGCTGCCACGCAAAACCCGCAAAATGGGGATGTATAGATCTCGACCGATTGCATAGCTGATCCTTATTTCTGGCTGGACTATAGCCATTTAGGTATCCTTCGCAACGCGTGCCAGTGTTAACACACAAACCTGATTTGCACCGGCAACATGACAGGCCTCACTAGCTGCCGCCAACGTTGCGCCCGATGTCATCACATCATCGATCAGCAACACATCCCGGCCAGCCAGTCGCCCACCGTTAGACCGGTGCGGCACAATTGCGCCCGCAACGTTTTCAAATCGGGCATCAAGGCCCATTCCATCCTGTATTAGTGTCTGTTTTTGGCGAACAAGCGCATCTGGCAGAAACTCATTTCCACCGTTTCTGGCGATCTGTTGCGCCAAGGCCGCTGCCTGATTATAGCGCCGCTTTAACAGCCGTTTCCAATGTGCGGGCACCGGAACGACGATCATATCAGGGCGCATTATGTCGCGACCCGCATGTTCCATCCAGCCCGCCGCCGGTCGCACCAGATCCAGCCGATCCCCATGCTTCAGCCCTAAAATCAACCGCCGGGCATTTCCATTGTAAAGCAAAGCCGCCCGCCCCCGCGCCCAAGGCCGCGCGATTGTCATGCAGTCATCACATAAATCGGCAACGCCGCTGGTCTCGCCCGGCAACGGTGTACCGCATTGATCGCAAACATGGCCCGCGATGAAAGGCGTGTCGCGCCAGCAGTCACCGCATAATGTCATGTCATCATCAACCAATGCATCACATGTGATGCATTGCGGCGGATAGATGAGCCGGAATACAGTTTTCATTTCCCCATTTCACCCCTAAGTTCCGCGCCAGCCCGAAAGACACAGCATGCAAAAACCGCCAGATTTGACCGACCGCACCGCGTTATTGCGTAACCGAGCCCGCGCCATNGCAATGACCGACCCCGCGATGTTCCTGCAAAAGCTTGCTGCTGTCGAAATTCAGGAAAGACTAAATCTGGTTAACAGGACGTTTACAGCACCCGCGATCATCAGCCCTTTTCCCGATGTCTGGGCAGATATTGCGCCAAAAGCGCCCATTATCCCCGACGACGAAACTCTGAACCTTGAACCGGGCNCNTATGATTTGGTCATTCACGCGCTGTCCCTNCACTGGGCCAATGACTTGGTTGGCCAACTGGTGCAGGCCCGCCGTTCGCTGAAACCCGACGGCTTGTTTCTGGCGGTGCTGTTTGGCGGTCAGACGTTGCACGAACTTCGCGCCGTTTTGGCCCAGGCCGAATCACAGNTTACCGGTGGCCTGTCGCCGCGCGTCGCACCAATGGCCGAAATCCGCGACCTTGGCGGGCTGTTGCAACGGGCTGGTTTTGCCCTGCCGGTCGCTGACAGCCTGACCCAGAACGTCACCTACAATTCGATGACCCACCTGATGCGCGACCTGCGCGCAATGGGCGAGAGTAACGCACTGGCCGCACGCCGCCGCCAACCCGCCCGGCGCGGTNTTTTCAACCTTGCCNGCGAGCTTTACAAAACATCCTTCGCCAGCGCGGANGGCATCAACGCCACCTTCGATCTGGTTTTNCTGACCGGNTGGGCCCCAGCNGCGTCACAACCTAAACCCCTGCGTCCGGGCAGTGCGCAGCAGCGATTGGCCGATGCTCTGGGCACCAAAGAAATCCCAACGACAGTCAAAACAAGTGATTGACCTGACTGCGAAAACAGCTATCCCGATCTAACCATAGACCCTACCGAAAGCCGTTTATGCCAGACTCCAACACACAGCAGTCAGCCGAAAAACCCGAAAAGATCGGTGTTATTCTGGCCAATCTGGGAACGCCGGATGCAACTGACTATTGGCCTATGCGCCGNTATCTTAGTGAATTTCTGTCTGANCGCCGCGTTGTCGACTATTCCCCGTGGCTCTGGCAGCCGCTTTTGCAAACCGTGATTCTGTCGACTCGCCCGTTCAAATCAGGTGCTGCCTATCGGTCCATCTGGAACAACGAGGCCAACGAAAGCCCGCTGCTGACGATTACGAGGGAACAGACCACAGCAGTCGCAGCCCGGCTGGCCGATCTTTATGGTCCGCAGGTCAAGGTTGATTTCTGCATGCGTTATGGCAACCCTTCAACCACATCTAAAGTACAAGCCATGCTGGATGAGGGCTGTCGGAAAATCCTGTTTTTCCCACTTTATCCGCAATACGCAGGCGCCACGACCGCCACCGCAAACGACCAGTTTTTTCGCGCCCTAAAAGCGCCGGTGTGGCAACCAACAACCCGCACAGTTGCCCCTTATTTTGATGATCCGGCCTATATTGATGCACTGGCGGAATCCGTTCGGCGGGCCTACTCGACCGCGAAATCCAAACCGGAAATTCTGGTCGTATCTTTTCACGGCCTGCCAAAGCGCCGCGTAACCGAAGGTGACCCATATTTTGATCACTGCCAGAAAACCACACTACTTTTGAAACAGCGCCTTGGATGGGACGATGACCAGATCACAATGACATTCCAGTCGAGATTCGGCCCCGAAGAATGGTTGCAACCCTACACCGTGCAAGAGGTCGCGCACCTTGCACGCGCCGGGAAAAAGAACATTGCCGTGATCGCCCCCGGCTTTGCCGCCGACTGCATCGAAACGCTGGAAGAAATTAACGAAGAAATTTGCGAGAGCTTTGTGGCCGCTGGCGGCAAAGAGTTTTCCTACATTCCCTGCCTGAATGACGAGCCGGGCCACATCGACGCGCTTGTTCAAATCATCGACAGAAACCTGACGGGCTGGGTCTGATGAAGCACACGATCAGTTGTATCCAGACATAAAAAGGGCGGCAGAAACCTGCCGCCCTTTTTGAATTCCTAAAATCCGGGTGATTAGTTGTTTGCGACTGCCGCAGCAACCAGAACCAGCAGAAGCAGTGGAACAAGAAGGCCACCGGCAGAAGAGCTTGCAGCTTCTTCCATGATGACTGGTGCTTCCATTACAGGCTCAGCCATTCCACCAGCATATGTGGCAGTGGCAGCGATTGCAGTGATTGCGACAGCAAGAACGATCTTTTTCATAGTATCCTCCAGATACGCCGACACACAAAAAAACGCAGCGTCGGTCAATAAGGGTGCGTTGTAAAAACGTCTTGGCAGCTAACCCGACCAGAATCCAGCAAAAATTTGGACATTCTGACTTAGATTCCTAGAATTGTGGTCAAATTAGCAACACCTGTGTGCCCACTTTAGCATATCCAAACAGCTCTTGGATATGTTCGTTGAAAAGACCGATGCAGCCATTTGATGAACGCCGCCCGATTTTGCGTGTGTCGTGGGTCCCGTGAATGCGATAATACGTCCATGAAAGATACAAAGCATGGGTGCCCAGCGGGTTATCCGGGCCGGGGCCAACAAAGGCCGGCCATTCCGGGTTTCGCCGGATCATCGCGGGGGTCGGGCTCCATGATGGACCTTCGACTTTACGGATAACACTGGTCCGGCCGCGGCGGGTCAGATCCTCGGTCAGTGGCACGCTTGTCGGGAACAATTTGTAGATTGTTTCATCCTCGGACCAATAGTGCAAAGCCCGCGACGTTACATCGACAAGAACCGCACCCTTGCGCAGCGACCCGAAATAGGGCCGCCAATCCAGCGTGCGAAAACTGGAAATATTGCGCCGCACAGATTGCGAAATATCCGCCTCTATCTCGACGGTTTCGGCAGAATTGACATCCTGCGCCAGCGCCGGGGCCGCAAGGCTGCTGGCGGCAGCTGACACCAAAAACCCGCGCCGGTTCATCACCGGTCTATTCACGTCGGACATAACAATTCTCCAAAGTAGGCCAACCATTCATTCGGCTCATGTTATTGCGCTATTGCCGCAGTCGCAATTCAAACAAGCGTGCGCAACCCAATTACCAATAGTTCAGTTTGCCCAAAGCCCATCAACAGGCTACTGCTTGGCGAAACTATTTGGGTGGTAAAACATGTTTCGTTCCGTCGTTGTTGTTCTGTTCATAGGCGCATTCCTGTCGGCATGTGCGCCCACACCGCCCCCGCAGATGGGGCAAGACGGGCTGCCATTGCCAAAAGTTTACCGAATTTCAAATTCCAGTAAGGGCAAAATTCAGTTTCGCATGTTGGATTCGGTCAACACCTTGCGCCAGGCCGCAGGGGCCAGCCCGGTTCAGCTTAACGCCGCCCTGAACGCCGCCGCGGCAACCCATTCCCGCGATATGGCGAACCAAAATCGCGCATGGCACTTCGGATCAGACGGATCGTCGCCGATCGACCGGGTCGCGCGCAGCGGCTATTCGGGCCAGGCACTTGGCGAGACTATTTCCGAAACCTACGAGACCGAGCTGCAAACGCTGGCCGCCTGGATGGATCAATCCGACACGCGCGCCGTCATTCTGGATGCAAAGGCGCGCGATCTTGGGTTTTCATGGTATCAGGAACCCAACGGCAAAATCTGGTGGACGCTGGTCACAGGTGGCTAACCGCGCTTAGGCGTTCAAATCAATCTGCGTGCCCAGCCGCACCATCGCATAAATCTCTTCGACCTCTCTGTTGCTGACCGAGATACAGCCCCACGTCCAGTCCTTGCCGCTGCGCGAACGCGCATTCGGTGCGCCATGTATAAAAATGTCGCCGCCGGGGCTTTTGCCAAGCGCCTTTGCTTTAGCGACATCATGTGCATTCGGGTAAGAAATACCGATCGACAAATGATAAGCGCTGCGCGGATTGCGCCGATCAATATAATAGCTGCCTTCCGGCGTTTTGCCGTCGCCTTCAATTTCCTTATGGCCGACCGGCGTGAAACCCAGATCGATATCATAGGTTTTCAAAACCGAATTTGCGCCAAGCAAATACAAGCGCCGCTGCGATTTTTGAACAACAATGCGCGTAACTTCCGGCCCCGTGTAGGATGCGATCCTTGGCCCGCAGCCGACCAAAACCGCCGCCGCCCCTGTTGTGATAACTGCCCGTCTGTTTGGCATGGTTTTTCCGTGCTAACCTTTTGTTACCCAATCATAGCGCGCCGGACAAAAACGAAAACCTAATTTCACCAACTTGCCGGTCACTTTTTCGCAGACGGCCTAAGGCCTGCGCAGCGCTGCAACCAGTTCGACATGCGGTGACCAGCGAAACTGGTCGATCACGTCGATCCAGTCCACCACAAACCCGGCATCCACCAACACCCCGGCATCGCGTGCGAACGTCACCGGATTGCACGATACCGCCGCAATATGGCGCACCGAAGAGGCGGCGATTTGTTCAAACTGCGCAGCCGCCCCAGCGCGCGGCGGGTCGATCACAATCGCATCAGAACCCTTCATTTCGTCAGGCATCAAGGGGCGGCGAAACAAATCACGCGCCTCGGTCGTTACTTTTTTCAGCCCCGCCGCTTGCCGCCATCCCCGGTCGAGCGCCGCCAACATGCCCGCATCATTCTCGACCGCATGAACTTCGGCCCCAACCGCCAAAGGCAGCGCAAATGTTCCGCATCCCGAAAATAGATCAATCAGCCGCTTTGGCGTGCCAATCGCCTGCTTCACCGACGCCAACAGCGCAGCCTCGCCGTGTTCTGTCGCCTGCAAAAATGCACCCGGCGGCGGCACCACGGCCACACCATCAAAATGTTGCACCGGCGGCAGACGTTCGGCAACCAGTTCGCCATCCCAGGTCAGCCGCGCCAATCCGCCCTTTTTCGCCATGCCCGGCAAAGCCACCCGCAAGGCAACATCCAGATCCCGCGCGCCTTCGACCGCCAAATCAATACCGTTTTCCGACAGCGTCGCGTGATAGGTAACTTCCGCTTTGCGCGACGCAACCATCACCGTCAGCTCTGCCAAAAATGGC
>JGI24724J26744_10001799_pt1 | contig 14537 bp, 12 predicted proteins | sample Cruoilmetagenom7_FD_26744 | JGI IMG/M metagenome (IMG submission 26744)
AAAATAATTAATTTTGTTACTTATTTTATCTGTATTTTTCAAAATCAACCATGAATTTTTACTCAATATATTGGCAAAATGTAGCTTATAAAAAACATTGTAGTTATCTCTATTGATTTTTATAATGTTATAGAAATCAAAATGACGATAAAACCATACTGGCTTATTTTTTGCTTCTGTAATATTACGAATATTGAAATTATTTGTGTAAAAAATTATAAATAGTTTATTATAAAATAATGTTTGTTTGTTGAGCTTATGGAGTCATTTAAAAAAAAATCTAAGAAATATGAGGAAGTAGTAAAGCCAATATCAAAAACGTTAAGATGTGAACAGCAGACGATTAAACTTTACAAATCTGAGCTTAAGAGATTAAAAAAGGAAATAGAGTATAAAAATAATGCTATAAACATTTTAAAGGAAAAAGGGAAAAATATTGATATTGAACAAAAGATAGCCGTAATTATTAGATCAAAGGTTATACCACTTGTAGAAAAATTAAAAAAAAATAAAATATTTGAGTACAATACGATTGAAATAGATATGTTGTCAGCATATTTAAATGATCTAACTTCTGTATTAACAAATAGTGCCAAGGTATTAATTACGCTTTCTCAAACTGAGCTGCAAATAGCAGCCATGATAAAAAATGGTCTTAGCAGCGGTGAAATATCCAAACAACTTTGTATATCTGAGCATACCGTTAAAACACATAGAAAAAATATTAGAAAAAAGCTTAATTTAATTAATACTGGCGTAAATTTACATACATTTCTTAAATCAAAAATGCAATAGCATTATAATGTCCATCTATAATTTTTTATGGATGGACATTATATAATTGAATAAGGACTTATATTTAAAAATTGACATCATTGATATCCTGAGCTTGAAAATTACTTCAAGGAAAAAGTTTTGCCATTATTCAAATATATCTTAATCCTCATTAATTTCTGAAATCATTTCAGCAATACTGTCTGCCATTTGCGATGTACTATTTTCCATCTTTGCATCTAAATCAACTATTGTCTTATCCTCAAATTTTAAATTTTCATTGGATATATCTGATAATTCTACAATCTGTGAATCTTCTAAATCTTCGTTAATATCTTCTATGGTCTGTGATTTTTTTTCAGTATCTTCCAGTGCACCCACAATGTCATCATCATTGTTGGCATTATTGGCATTTTCTTTATTTTCAGTATTTAATTGCTCTTTAAACCCATTATTTTCTGGAATATCAGAAGATGTTTTACAGGAAATATAATCTCCATTCCTATCAACCAATACAGTAAAGTTGACTGCTACTTCAAAATTAAGTTCATATGCAACCTTATTATTGTAGGCTACTAAATCTCCAAACTTGTATTCCACATCATCTTTCAGTAAAAGATTATGTTTTTCTCTAAAAATTTTTTCTACAACTACCCAGTCCATATCTCCACTTATAGCATCGACCAATTCTTTTTCACCATTTTTGATTACTTCGGAATCTGTGATTTTCACTTCTTTTTACTCCTTAGTTTATGTTTATTTAATTATACTATAACGATAACAGACAGGCTGCTACAAACGTAATTTATCCAATTTTCTGCCTTAAACTTAAAAGAACTTTTCATTCCGTAACAGCTTGCCGACCAATTTAAATGCAATTTATAGTTTTATTTACAATTCTAAACTCATTATATAAAAAATCATGAGCCTTCAAAAAAATCGATTAACTCCATAGAAAGATCAAGGTAGGACTTTGCACCTTTTGACATGATGTCATATAACACCAAAGGTTTCCCCATATTAAATGAATTTCGAATCTTGTTATCTAATGGTATTGTGTTTGTAAAAACATTATGATGGAATTTTTCTGTTATACAGCTGGTTATTGTTTTTGATATTTCGTCATAACCATTACACATGGAAAGTAAAATTCCAGCAATCTTGCAATTTGAATGCATTATTGCTTTGATTTTTTTTATTGACATCAAAAGCTGCCCCGTTGCTTCAAGGGATACTATTTGATATTGCAGAGGGATAATAATCCAGTCAGAAGCGACAATTGCACTTATAGTTAAAAAACCAAGTGAAGGAGGAGAATCTATAATTATATATTCATATTCATTTGCAATAGCTTTTAAAAGATTTTTTAATATCTGTTTTTTACCTGGATTTGAAAACATTTTAGTTTCAGCATTTAAAAGGGAAAATTTTGTGGGAATAATATGCAGAAAATCCAATGCTGTATTTAATATAATGTTTTGCAGTTTTTCTTGTTTTACAAATACATTATAAAGATCTGCATTTATTTTTTTTTTATCAATTCCCATAACAGTTGTTGCGCTGCCCTGGGGATCACAATCAACCAGTAATGTTTTTTTTTCAAAAAGTGCAAAACAAGCAGCAATATTAACAGCTGTCGTGGTTTTGCCCACACCGCCTTTTGAATTTGCAATACAAATTATATTACCCATAAAACACCATAAACAAATTTTTCATTATTTTTTGCCTGATAAAAAAGTAAGAATCTATTCTATTTTTTTAAAACAAGCTTAGAAAATTAAATCAGATCTGATTAAGGTAACCTTGAGAATAGATAAGAGTTACAAACGATGATCAGGTTGTTATAAAATGGCTTGATTTTGCTGGCAAAATATTTTTTCACTTAAGCAAGCTGTTTGACTATAAAAGTGTTTTTTATAAGATTTAAAAAAATATTTGTTATATTTTTTGTATGAAATGCAAAAATCTGAACACCAGGTTACACGGAACAAATAAATTGGAGGGGAAAAACAATTTAAAAAAAGACAGTTCAATATATATTTGATTTTATCTTAATTTTTAAGCTTTTTTTTAAAAATGTCAACTAAATATATTTTCAACATTCTTTTGTTTTAACTGTAAATAGAACATTTCATCTTAATGCTATACTTTGTTTATTCTTGACAATTACGGCACAATTTTATACTCAATTTTAGCATTTTAAATTTATTAACAGTTATATAATATGGAGTTTTATGAAACTTGATTTACATACTCACTGTATGGAAGCTACTGATTTAGATGAATATCCTGATATAAAAACTGTAAAAAAAATAGTAGAAGCTGTTAAATCCCGAGGGCTTGACGGTATTGCTGTAACAGAGCACAACAGTGAAAAATACGGATTTCGAATAAAAAAAATTGTAGAGGAAAAGCTGAATAATCAGATCATTATTATACCTGGAAGAGAAATAGTAGTTCAGGAAATTAACTGGGCTGAAATGGTGGAGTTATTTCTTCCAAACGGCTTGATTTTCAGATTTTTACCACATCCCTGCTATCCTTTTCCAGGAGATGATAGTTTTAACTATGATCTTAAAAAACTTCACGGTATAGAAATTTGTAATGCTTTACATGATCGGCAGATCAACAAAAAAAGGGTAAGTGAAATTTCTGATAAATATAATCTTGTTATGTTAAAAAACAGCGATGCTCACAGTTTGGAAAATATAGGTTTGTTTTATAATGAAATTTCATTGGAAAAATTATGTTTATTGTCAAATCCAGCATAAATACAACACATGCTATCTTTTTTGGCTCTAACCAGGCAGGAACAATCAACAAAATATCCTAATGAGGTGAGATATGACAACAAAAGTAACTGTTCCAGGGATAAAAAATTTACAAACAACAGCGGAGATAAGCAATTCCATACGGGGTTATTACGGAAATCTTAAGTTAGCCAAGGAAAAAAAAATACCGGTAATCTGGTCTTTTGGGCTTATTCCCAGGGAGATATATCATGCAGTAGATGCACCAGTGCTTTTTTTGGAGCATTTACCACTAATGATGGGAGCAAAACAATTATCCGGTAAATATATGGAAATAGCAGAAGAAGATGGATTTTCAAGGGATGTATGCGCATTTCACAGATGTTTTGCAGGATGTGCCATTGCAGAAGAAAAAGATCCCTATCTGGACAGCTTTTTTGTAACTCCTGACCTTATCATTGCAAGCAATCTTCCTTGTATTTCCGAGTCCAAATCTTTTTTATATTCAGCTGATCTATACAACTGCCCATACTATTTTGTTGATGGCCCAATTAATACATGGGGAAAAAATATTCCTGACCACGCAATAAAATATTATTCATCCCAGCTTCAAGGCGCACTGGATTTCATGGAAGAGCATGGTTTTAAGGTGGATATGGACAGATTAAAAGAATCTGTCAAATTATCCCTAAAAATGATTGGGCTCTGGAATGAAATTGATGATCTTAGAAAAACAGTTCCGACTCCCATGTCTGCAGTTGACGGACTTACTGCTGCTTATCCTCTTATTCAGCTTGCAGGAACCCAAACCGGAGTAACCTTATATGAAAGGTTAAGAGATGAACTAAAAGAAAAAGTAAAAAATAAGGAAGGTGTTATAGAAAACGAACAGCTAAGACTTTTATGGGTTGGAGTTCCTCCGTTTTTTAATATGGGACTTATAAATTATGTGGAAAAATATGGCGCTGTTGTTGCAAAAAGCATGATAGAGTATCTGGCGGGAGGAGCATATGATCCTTCTTTGGTTGATCCTGAAAAACCCCTTGAAGGTCTTGCATATAAATCTTTAGTCGATATAATCAATCCAACAGCGGAAAATATGCTTGAATTCATAGCGAAATCTGTAAAAGAATTTCAGATTGACGGAATAATAGGAGCTGTAAAAAGAAGCTGTGGACTTTTACCAGGGTATTTCAGGATGATTAAAGACTCTGTATTTGAATATGCTAATGTTCCCACTACAATTTTTGATCTTGATGGTTTAGACATCAGAGAATATGACGATGCCACTACAAAAGGAAATCTTGACTCGTTTGTTGAATCCCTGCTGGCAAGCAAAAGGAGATAATCAATGAAAACTTTAAATAAAATCATGGATATTTATGACAATCCCATGCAAATAATTGATAAATTCAAAGCAGCTGATAAAAAAATCGTCGGATACAGATGCCTTTATGTACCAGAGGAGATAATTCATGCTGCAGGCATGGTTCCATACCCAACTTTTGGTGTTACACAGCCCATTATGACAGCAGATTCCTATTTTCAGCCCTGTGTATGCGAGTTTGTCAGAAACTTGTTTGATCTGGCAAAAGAAAACAAATTTGATTTTCTTGATGAATTGGTTTTATGCAATACCTGCGATGCAATACGCCATCTCTACAGTATATGGAATAGATACATAGAATCAGTACCATGCTATATTATCAACAATCCTCAAAAAATGCATGATGAAGCAGGTTATTTATTTTACAGGCAAGAGCTTGAAAACTTCAAAATAGAAATGGAAAAACTCAGCGGAAATAAAATTACTGATGATGCTTTGCAACAATCCATAGAGCTTTATGACGAAACAAGAAGATTGTTAAAACAGTTAAACGAGCTCAGAAAAAGAGATATTCCACCTATTACAGGGGCAGAATCTTTGAAAATTGCGATTGCTTCAATGTTAATGCCTAAAAAAGAGGCAAACGAACTGCTTAGGCAGTTAATTGATGAAGTTCACGATAGAGAAATTGAAGATGACAACTGCCCTAGAATTCTTATAACAGGAAGCATTATAGACGATCCAACCATAATTGAGCTTGTGCAGGATATGGGAGGAAATGTTGTAGTTGACGATTTATGTTCCTCTACCAAATACTACTGGTATCAAACAAAAAAAAACAGTGATCCAATGGACGCCATCGTAAGATTTCACCTGGAAAGAGATGTATGCGCATGCATGCATCCTTCAGAAAACAGATATGATTACCTTACAGAGCTTGCTTCAGAATTTGACGTTGATGGTATAATTTATTTTAATATTAAATATTGTCATCCATTTGTATATGAGGCGACTATATACAGAAAAAAACTTGAACAGACAGTTCCAACCCTGATACTTGAAACAGATCATAGTCTTTCAGGCCTGGGGCAACTGAAAACCCGCGTTCAGGCATTTATTGAAATGCTGTAAAAAAGGAGTACATTTATGGTAACAGTAGGAATAGATGTAGGGTCTTTATCAACCAAGGTAGTACTTTTAAACAATGATAAAGTAGTTTCATATGCAATTTATCCCACAGGAGTAAATACCGAAGCAGCTGTTGATCAGGCAATGGAAAGTGCAATGGAAAAAGCTGGTATCTCATCAAAAGATAAACCTTTTTTTGTTGCTACAGGTGCTGGTAAAAAAAAGATTGCACCAGAAAAACAGCAGGCAACAGAGGTAATATGTGATACTATAGGATCACTTCATATTAATCCGAAAGTCACTGGAATCATTGATATTGGCGGAGAAACCTGTAGAGCTATAAAGTGTGATCTAAAAGGAAATATTATTGATTTTGCAATGAATGACAAATGCGCCTCAGGAACAGGTATTTTCCTTGATGCAATGGCAAAGGCTTTAAGGGTAAAACCAGAAGAGATGGGAGATATTTCCATGAAGTCAGATAAAGATATTGAGGTAACTTCCATGTGTGCTGTCTTTGCCGAATCTGAGGTTGTATCAATGATACACAGAAAGGTTCCAAAACATGATATTCTCAAGGGCATTCACAAGTCAATTGCTTCCCGTATTTATGGGCTTACAAATAGAATTCTTCTTGAAGGTGAAATAATCGCTACAGGAGGCATAGCCAATAATATCGGAGTAGTTTCAATTCTGAATGAACTTATGAATACCAGGCTTAATGTGCCTAAAAATCCTGAAATAGTAGGTGCAATAGGTGCCGCTATATTAGCAAAAGAAAGGAGTTGAAATGATAACAGCAGGAATAGATGTAGGATCTTTAACAGGGAAAGCTGTTATACTAAAAGATAATGAAATAATGGCATGGAGTTTGGTCCCCACAGGGCCAGACAGCAGCGAAACTGCCAAAGAAGCCATGAATATAGCACTTCAAAAGGCACAATTGTCCATTGATGACATTGAATATATCGTGTCCACGGGGTATGGAAGAATTGTTGTCCCTTTTGCTCAAAAAAATATTACTGAAATTTCCTGTCATGCAAAAGGAGCACACTGGTTTTTTCCGAATGTAAGTTTAATACTTGATATGGGAGGACAGGATTGCAAAGGAATCAGCTGTAATGATACCGGCAAAGTCACAAATTTTGCAATGAATGACAAATGCGCCGCAGGAGCAGGAAGGTCAATGGAAATTATGTCTGAGCTGCTTGAAACTTCTTTAGATGAACTTGGTGATAATTCTCTTGATATTAAAGATAAACTCGCGCCTTTAAGCAGCACATGTGTTGTTTTTGCAAGATCAGAGGTGTTAAGTTATTTACATGACGGTGTCCATAAAAATGATATTATGGCTGGAGCATGCGCAGCTCTTGCACACAGAGTCTATCCACTGTTAAAAAGAGTTGGGATAAAAAAAGAATTTGTTATAAGCGGCGGTATAGCAAAAAACATCGGAGTTGTTAAAAGAGTTGAAGAAAAAGTTGGTCTAAAGGCAAACATTTGCTTTGAACCGCAAATAGTAGGAGCATTAGGCGCTTCTATTTTTGCTAAGGAACGTTTAATAAAGCAGAAAAAGAAGAAAAAAAGAAAGGCAGGTGATTAAAAATAAAAGCAAATTACGGATATGCTGACGGATCTGGTGAATATTATATAACCATAGATACAGACAAGTGTGATGGATGCGAAAAATGTGTAAAGGTTTGCCCTAAAGATGTTTTTGAAATTATTATTGACGATTATGATGAATCTGTGGCAGCAGTCAAGCAGGAACTTGTTGGAAAATTAAGTTATGTTTGTCCCGGCTTTTATCAAAGATGCAAAAAAGAGGCAGAAAACTGCCACACAGTATGTCAACAAGATGCAATTGAGCATAGCTGGTAATAGATATATACACCTGATAAAAATGAGGACGTAATAACTTACCCAAACATAAAATACTCGAAAAATATAAAAAAATATAGCTACTCGCAGGGGTACACCTTGTGGTTACCCAACTTTTTTTAAATCGGGCTTTATGTATGAAATATCATACATAAAGTTTTTTTTTGCTATTTTTTTCTAAATTGAAGACATCTTAATTGTAAAAGTTATTTTGAACATATTTATTTTTGATTAAATTATTTATTTTTCTTTTTTAATATTTCTTCTTTGAGCAGATATCCAGCAGCCTTGCGGTCATAAGTTGCATCAGTTACACCCAGATCTCTTAATTTTCCTTTCATTACCTTTTCTGTGGGTGTTTTTGGCAAAGCTTTTATAAATTCAATATATCTTGGCACTGTAAATCTGGGCATACGGTCATCGCACCATGCAAGAAGTTCTTCTGGAGTTAATGTTTCGCCTTCTTTAGTGACAACACATATTTTCACTTCATCTTCGCCTCCGTGATATTCAGATTTGACAGCAACAGCAGCGCTATCTTCCACCTTTAAATGATCATTTACCACCTTTTCAATTTCAAAAGAGGAAATATTTTCTCCTCCTTTTCTTAATGCATCTTTTATTCTGTCAACAAAATAATAGTATCCATCTTCATCAACTTTTAATGCATCTCCTGTATGAAACCATGCATTGCGGTAAGCTTCAGCTGTTTTTTCAGGCATCTGATAATAACCGCTATTTAGTGTCCACGGCATTTTGGGCCTTACAAGAAGTTCTCCCACCTCTCCTGCAGGCAGCTTTTCATCAGTATCAGGATCTGCAATACAAAGCTCAACAAAATCAGATGCTTCCTTTCCGCAGGAATCAGCTCTGTAATCGCCATAAGGCATTAAAGTTGTTATTCCTATTTCAGTCATGCCGTAGACTTCCAGAAGATGACCAATCCCAAAGCGCTGCTTAAACTGTTCATATAAGGCAGAAGGGCATGGATAGGCATTTACTGCCCGTAAATCATTCTTTTTATCATCATCTTTTTCAGGTTGGTTAAAAATAGCAGCCATCATTACCCCCACAATATTTGTAAGAGTTGCCTTGCTGTTTCCTGCCATTTCAACCCACCTGCTTGCAGAAAATTTTTCGTAAAGAACAACTTTTGCTCCTGTAATAAGGCAAGGCATAACAACCATACCTTGCGCATTCCCATGAAAAAGAGGAAGATATAACAGATAGATGTCATCACCTGTTATACGAAGCATTGAGATCATCCTTTCAGCATTTGTATGCATCCAGGCATGTGTTATTAAAGGTCCTTTTGAAGGGCCTGTTGTTCCTGATGTATATATTATAGCCGAGTTGTCATAATAATTTACTTGAACTTCAGGGTTATAAGAATAATTATCATAAAGCTTTTCATAAAAAAACAGTTCTATTTTATTAAAAACAATCGGTTGTTTGTCTTTATCCTTTTTATTGTTTAAAATAATAATTTTTTCTATGTATTTTAATTTGTCTTCACAATCTTTGATTCTATCTATAAACTGATGGTCTGCAATCATGATTTTGGCTTTTGAGTTATTTGCTACATGGTTTATAAAATATCCTTTGTATGCTGTATTTACAGGAACTTCAATAGCGCCAAGCTTGATTACGGCAAACCATGTATAGATAAATTCAGGGCAGTTTGGAAGAAATATCAATACTGTGTCTTGCTTTGTCACTCCAAGTTTTGCCAGGCCATGGGCAATTTTATTTACTGTTTCATTTACCTGTGAAAATGTTTTTGGAGTTTCTTTCTTAAACTGCAAAAAAGGCTTATCTTTATGTGTTTCTGCTCTAAGCTCAAGCATCGAACTTAGGGTCCAATGCTTTTTATCTTCATACATCATTTTTACATGGATTTTTTTCTCATCAATGCCCATTATTTCCTCCTATTGTATCTGTTTTAGTAGGTCTGGTACATTTTTAATATTCGACAGGCTGTTACAAAACGCAGTTTATCCAATTTCTGTGTTAGAAAATTAATTTGATCCTCTTAAATACTACCTGTGTCCCTGAGGTCAAAAAGCAGCTGTCGAAATTTTTATAAAAATCTGCATAAACTATTATGATATAGAATTAAATTACCTAACGCTTTGATAAAATAACTATTTTGCACTTTTATTCCACAGTTATTAGCTTTCAGATATTAAATGTTTAAGCTTTCAACAATAAAACCATCTTCTACTTTCTCTACCAGATAGTTGATTTAAAAACAATTTTTTTTAAGATCCTTTTCAATAGATTTTTTTAATTTGTGTTTGATGTTGTTTTATAATATATTAACTAAGCTGTTTTTGCCTTAATATTTAAGGCAGTGTTTTAGAGTCTTATTATTATATTTAAGGAGGATATTAAGATGAGTCGTATTTGTCTCCCTGAAGATTTTTTAAACATTACAAGAAAAAAATTTAAGCATATTGCCAGCATATCAAGACCTTTGACATGCTGGATAAGCCTTACCAAAGCATGCGATCTGCATTGCAAATTCTGTTTTGACGAATCTACTTCCCAACCTGTTAAAGATGAGCTTAACACAAAAGAGGTTTTTAAACTTCTTGATAATATATCTGAAGCTGGCACACGATCTGTTGTATTTGGCGGGGGTGAACCAACATTGCGAAATGATTTGCTGCAAATTGTAAGATACGCAGCCCGTGAAAAAAACATGTTTGTTGCACTTAATACCCACGGCCAGCTTTTATCTGATAAAAGCTATGTAAAAAAGTTGAAAGATGCCGGGGTTTCTCAAATTAAAATCAGTGTGGACGGACTTGAAAAAAGCCATGAATGGAATAGAGGAGCTGGTACATACAGCAAGTGTATTCAGGGACTTAGAAATTGTGTGGAAGAAGGTATCTCAAGTGTGCACTGGATTACCACCATATCTTCTTTAAACTATGATGAAGCGCTTCAAATGATACAAACATCTGTTCAAATGGGTATAGATATCACAATGGTGCAGCTATTGCCAATGGGAAGGGGTAAAACTCTGAAAGATTTGCTGTTGACAAAAAAACAGGTTAAAAATTGGCAGACATTGATGGTTGAGCAGCAAAATATCCATGGAGTAGACAGAATTGTTTTTGAAGACCGCTATCAGATAACAGAAGACAAGTATGCCATTAAAGTTGCTGCAGATCCTTATCAGACCGGCAGTTTTATGGATACACCAATAGGATGCATAACAGGTATATGTCAGTACTGTGTTAATGCTTCAGGTAAAGTTATTGTAGGAGATGTAATGATGGCTCCGGATCTTATCATCGGCGATTTAAGAGAAGAAAAATTGTCAGATATGTGGAAGCATTCAGAACTTGCCAACTTACTAAGAGATAGAGATAAATTAAAAGGCAAATGCGGCAAATGTGAGTTTAGATTTGTATGTGGAGGATGTCGCAGGGCAGCTTACAGCATTTCAGGAGATATTATGGGAGCAGATCCACAATGCTGGTATAAACCTTTACTTGATCGTTAAAACTTTTTGATTTCTAAAAAAAAATAAAACGTTATCTTGTAAAATAACTGGCGTTTTATTGGAAAATAGAAAGCAGAGTATCTTAATTTAACATTTTAAAAAGCTAAAACAATTTTTATCAAACCAGTGTTTGCAAATATACGTGTAGATTGTTTCCAGAACTATAATGGTTGGAAGCAGGCTATTAAAAAGTAATTATGTTTACTTGACTTTTCTTTTTGTAAAGGTATAATTTTTAATAAGTATCACCTGATTTTTGGTGTTTTTTCCATACGGTTTTTCTATTATTTTTCATTTTGAACTATAAGCTCTAATTTTTCCCCAGATGTATCTGGCTTTTATTCATTTTTTGGCAAGTGATGTTTGTGCATTGGTAAGGTTGTTTTTGAATAAGAAAGATCAATTACTTACCTGACCCTTGTTTGGAGTGTCAATTTTTTTTTGCATAGAATAAAAGCAAAAAAAACAAGGAGAAAAAATGAAAAAATTCGGAATTTTGTTTATTATTTCCGGGGCGTGTTTGTTTCTTTTTCAAGTATTATCTTCGTTAACAGGAAAAGAGCTGAACATAGATACCATATCTGATATAATATCAAATAAATGGATTGAATCTCTTCCAGAGGCATTAAGGGAGTATGCACTTATTGTAACATCTAATCCTTTAACCCTTGAATTATTCATTATTGGAGGGATATTGATGATAATAGGTGGTTTTAAGAAAAATTAGGTTTTTTTGTATTATCTTTAAAATATTTTAGTTTTTGAAAAACAGTTTTCATGTTTTGGAATGGTTAGAAATTTTTCAATTGATTTCTGGATATTTTGTAAACACAGTCTGCATATTCTACCCAAACTTTAGTTTCATTTTTCATAAATCAATTCAGATAGCTTCAATCTCTGATAGAATAAAGCTATCTGATCATATATTTTTTAAAATAAATAATCTTGTACACTTTTATCTATACACTTTTTTTAAGCTACTTCCTGATATTCAGCATCAATTATATCATCCTCTGAACCTGCATTTTTGCTATTGCAATTTCCGCCACCACATCCTGATTGTCTTGCATCTGTCTGCTGCGATTGCTGATACATTGATTGAGAAAGAGAGTGAACTGCGTGTGTCAACTCTTCTGTTAAACTTTTTATCGTAGTAATGTCTTGTCCTTGCCCAGCCTTTTTTAAATTTACAATCAACTCCTGAATCTTTACCTTTGAAGCTTCATCTATTTTATCTCCAGCTTCATCTACTGTTTTTTCAGTTGAATAAATTAAAGCATCTGCTGAATTTCTGGCCTCTACAAGCTTTTTTTTGTGCTTGTCTTCTTCGGCGTGAAGCTTGGCATCCTGCATGAGTCTATCTATCTCTTCTTTTGATAAACCAGAAGATGATGTGATTTGAATCGACTGTTCTTTTCCGGTTGCTTTATCTTTGGCAGATACATTTACAATTCCGTTGGCATCTATATCAAAGGTAACCTCAATTTGTGGAACACCTCTTGTAGCAGGAGCAATACCGCTTAATTCAAAGCGCCCCAGGGTTTTATTATCGCATGCCATTTCCCTTTCCCCCTGCAGAACATGTATAGATACAGCAGGCTGGTTATCCTCAGCTGTTGAGAAAATTTGGCTCTTTTTTGCAGGAATGGTTGTGTTTTTTTCTATCAGCCTTGTCAGAATGCCTCCAAGTGTTTCAATGCCCAAAGAAAGAGGAGTAACGTCAAGAAGAAGCATATCTTTAATTTCACCTTTTAAAACTCCACCTTGAATTGCAGCCCCAAGGGCAACAACTTCGTCGGGATTAACTCCCTTGTTTGGCTCTTTATTAAATATTTTTTTTACACGTTCAAAAACACCAGGCATTCTTGTCATACCGCCTACAAGAACAACTTCTTTAATTTCATTTGAAGACATTCCAGCATCTTTTAACGCTGTTATGCAGGGTTTTTCCAGTTTATCCAAAAGGTCTGAAACCAGCCCTTCAAGCTTTGCGCGGGTTATCTTTATATTCAGATGCTTTGGCCCACTGGCATCTGCTGTTATAAATGGCAGGTTAATGTCTGTCTCAATTGAAGAAGAAAGTTCAATTTTGGCTTTTTCTGCTGCTTCTTTAAGCCGCTGAAGAGCCATACTGTCGTTTCTGATATCAATTCCCTGATCTTTTTTGAATTCGTCAGCCAGATAATCGATAATTCTTAAATCAAAATCTTCACCTCCAAGATGCGTGTCTCCATTAGTTGCTTTTACCTCAAATACGCCATCTCCAATTTCAAGGATAGAAATATCAAATGTACCCCCACCTAGATCAAATACAGCAATTTTTTCCTCAGTTTTTTTGTCAAGTCCGTAAGCAAGTGCTGCTGCTGTTGGTTCATTAATAATTCTTAGAACATTTAATCCTGCAATTTTTCCTGCATCTTTTGTTGCTTGTCTCTGGCTGTCATCAAAATACGCTGGAACTGTGATAACAGCGTCAGTTACTTTTTCACCAAGATACTCTTCTGCTGATTTTTTTATATTTGCTAAAATATTGGACGATATNTCTGAAGGGCTATTGCAGTTTCCCTGAAGTTTGATTTTGACATCTCCGTTATTTGCTTTTTCAATTTTATAAGGTAAAATTTTAATATCATTTTGTACTTCCTGGGAATCATACTTGCGACCCACTAATCTTTTAACGGCAAAAACCGTGTTTTCAGGATTTACGATCGCCTGACGCTTTGCGATTTGACCAACCATTCTTTCGCCATTTTTTGAAATTCCTACAACCGAAGGTGTTGTGCGGCCTCCTTCACTATTGGTTATAATTTTAGGTTCGCTACCATCAATAATAGCTACACAAGAATTTGTGGTACCTAAATCGATTCCTATAATTTTACTCATGGCACTTCCTCCTTTTATTTTAATTATAATGTATTTGGCTTTTGCAAATTTATTTCTTTTATAATCAAAATATGCATGGAGTTGATTATGTCAATATAATTTTTTTATTAAAATTATCATTACTATAAATAATTAAAGACATAAGTAATGTTGGCGGATATTCCTTGAATATAGATTTTTTAAAAACTTTATTAGTTTTAAATTGTCTGGATAGTAAATATTCAGGTAATTTCAATTAAAAATACTTGATCTATTCATATATGGTAATATATATTACTTA
>JGI24724J26744_10001803_pt1 | contig 14519 bp, 8 predicted proteins | sample Cruoilmetagenom7_FD_26744 | JGI IMG/M metagenome (IMG submission 26744)
TTGTACTAATCGTGAAGATTTTGCATCCTTGATCAGGGAAATTTACCAGAGATGGGGGCGGCTGGATGGTGTTATTCATGGCGCGGGAGTTATTAAGGATCGTCTAATTCTGGATAAGGATGAAGAGAGCTTTAAAGAAGTTCTGGATACCAAGGTTAAAGGAGCCCAGATTTTAGCCGATGAGCTGGATTTTGAGCACCTTTCTTTTTTAATCTTTTTTTCCTCAGTATCGGGACGTTTTGGAAATCAGGGGCAAGCCGATTATGCCGCAGCCAACGAGATTCTCAATAAAATGGCAGTAAAACTTTCCAGGAGTTGGGCTGCTAATGTGACGGCTATAAACTGGGGCCCATGGGAAGGCGAGGGCATGGTTTCTGACCAGGTTCGTGAACAATTTAAAAAAACAGGTATTCATCTTATTCCTCGTGATATGGGTGTGGAAATCTTGAATCGGGAGATATGCGCAACAAAAGAGGATGAGCTTGCAGAAGTAGTGATTTTTGGAGGAGAAGGCCTTCAAAATTTAGTATCTCATGATATGATATCTGGCAGTGTTTATGAAGAGGAAGCTTCTCTGTATCTGCCCATGATGAAGATGGCTAGACCTGACGAAGAGCCTCAGAATGGTCATCGAAGCTGGATACTGGATCTGGATCTTTCCACTCATAAATATCTTAATGACCATCGATTGGATGATCAGCCAGTGCTTCCTGCCGCTGTAGCTATGGAGTTGATGGCCCAGGCAGGCCAGATAATTGCTCCTGATATGCAATTTTCCGGTTTTAGACAATTTCAAATGATGCAAGGTGTTGTTTTGAAAGGTGACAGGCCTGTCACCTTAAGGATTATGGCACAGGAAAAAAGAGTGTTCAATGGTTTTCGTGAAATTGAAATAACCCTGACTATCGCCAATAATTTGTCTAATCAATTTAATTACAAAGCTATTATTGACTTGGGGCATCCGGAGGATTCCGAGCTTCCCGGTTCTAGCTTCCATGAGCGACAAAATCCTTTTCCAATTTCAGTGGAAAGAGTCTATAATAATAGACTTTTTCACAAGGGTGTATTTTGTGGCATTACTTCTATTGATGGTTTTGAGACAAGTCTTTCCAGAAACCTTGGAATTAATGGTGTTATACAACCTTCAAGGCCTGCAGACTTGTTAAAAGGAATTGAATCAGGCCAATGGCTAATTGATCCTGTTGTTTTTGATTGCGCATATCAATTGGGGCTTCTATGGACACAGGAGTATTGCAGTATGATGGCCCTTCCTTCTGAAGTAGGAAGCTATATCCGGTATCGTCCATATAATGGATCTCCAGTCCACTGCGAGGTCTTTATAAAAAATGTTAATAATCCAAAACTAGATCTTGATTTCAATTTTTCCGATAAGGATGGAAAACTGTTTGCAAGGGCTATTGATGTTACGGCAATTATGAATAGGGCCTTGAATGAGCGTGTTTTAGCTGGCTTGGCTCGTTTCAAAAAAGAACCAAGAGTTGAAATAAATCCATGAAAACAAATGAAGCAATAGCCATCGTTGGCATGGCTTGTGTCTTTCCTGATGCGCCTGATCTTGAATCTTTTTGGGAAAACATCCTTGAGGGCAAGGATTCCATCCGTCCCATTCCAGGAGATAGAAATATCGACAATAGCTGGCCTGGGGCCATTAAGTCTGATCAGATTGTTTGTACCCATGGTGGTTTTTTAAAAAACCATCAACCTTTTTCTCCCATTGAATATGGGATTATGCCAAAGGTATGCGAAAAAGTTGATCCCGAACAATTACTAATCCTCCAGACTGTAGACAGGGCATTTAAAGATGCTGGTCTTGATATCGAAAAAATGATTTACGATATACAAATACAATCCTTGGACGGGGAGGATATCTAGGCAATTCCCTCCAGCAGCTCCATCTGAGGACTGAAGTTATTATTCAAGTCCTTTCACTCCTTAAGGATCTTCATCCTGAAATCAAGGAAGCTTCCTTGATAAAAATCAGAAATGAATTGCGTTCATGTTTTGATCATTTGCAACCTGAAATAATTCCCTTTGGTGTACCTAATATCGGTACAGGCCGGGTTGCTAACCGTTTTAATATGATGGGAGCAAATTATACCATTGATGCGGCTTGCGCGTCCGCTCTTCTGGCAACTGAAGCTGCGGTTATGGCCCTCAGAAATGGTAAGTGTAACAGGGCCGTCACCGGTGGGCTCTTCTTTGCGAATAATCCGAGTTTCTGGTGGGTTTTCTCGATGCTTGGAGCCCTTTCATCATCAAATCATATCCGTCCTTTTTCTGCTAATGCCGATGGTATGTTAGTTGGTGAAGGAATCGGAGTGCTAATCCTTGAGCGGCTGGATGATGCGATAGCTGACGGGCGTCGGATCTATGCTGTTATCAAGGGAACAGGGTCATCCAGCGATGGCCGGGGAAATGCCCTCCTGGCGCCAAGAAAAGAGGGACAGATGGAATGCCTCTTAAAGGCCTATGAAGATGCGGGGGTATCACCTGAAACGATCAGTCTTGTGGAGGGACATGGGACAGGGACTCTTACAGGAGATCAGGTTGAACTTGATACCCTGAGAGAATTTTANGGGCCGGACTCTGAAGGTGTTCCGATACGGGCTCTTGGCAGCGTCAAATCGATGATTGGTCATACCATGCCAGCAGCAGGTGCGGCAGGCATGATAAAAACCGCTCTGGCACTTTATCATAAGATACTTCCATTAACCCTCCACGCAGAAAATCCATCAAAAAAACTGGAAGGTTCCTCATTTTATTTAAATGCCAGGACCAGACCCTGGATTCATCCAGCCTCCAAACCAAGGAGAGCCGGAATTAATAGCTTTGGCTTTGGAGGTATTAATGGCCATGTAATTATGGAAGAAGTTGAATCAACCGGTTCTCAGCTTACAGATCTTGCGGTTAAATGGCCATCTGAATTATTTGTCTTGGGGTCTGATTCCCATAAAGGATTGCTCAATACCATTAAAATAATACAGAAAGACCTTGAAATCAGCCTAGAGCTTGATAGTCCTTTTGGCTTGTTAAGCTATACGGTTTGTACCAACTGGCAAAGAGGAAAACAATATAATATCAGTCTGATTGCCAAAGATAAGGATGACCTGAAGTTAAAATTGGCCCATGTGAAAAGATGTCTGAAAAATCAGGATTTGCAAGAGATTGGCCAATTAAGCGACATCTATTATGAGCCTACCCCACTTGCCAGGAATGGCAAGGTATGTTTTCTTTTTCCAGGGAATGCCTTTCCTGGTCTGGGTGATGATTATACTGATCGGCTGGCTGAGCTATGTTTGTTTTTTCCCTGCTTTAGGGCCTGGTTTGATTCCCTTGATCAGGGAAGGCCTGATGATGAGATTCGGCCATATCCTTACAGCTCAATGCTTTTTACGCCATCTGATTTTGACAGGGATCTTTTTGTTGCCTTAAAAAAGGAGCTTCGTCAGCTAGACAATTCTGTTGATGGGGTCTTTATTTCCAATGCTGCCAGCCTGGATATCATGTCAGAAATAGGTTTAAAACCCGATATGGTCACTGGTACCAGCTTGGGCGAGTGGTCAGCTCTAATGGCAGGTGGAGTAATTGACTTTAAAAATGCGGCTTCCTTGAATGTACATAAGGTTAAATTAGATGAAGAAGATGTCAACGGTGCCTTGGGGCTTGCCCAATGTTCAATTGAAAAATTGCAACCTGTTATTGAACGAGTGAAGGAACTGGGTATGGGTCCTGTCTCTTGTTCTTTGGATCTTTCTCCTTTGCAGGTAGTCTATGGTGGAGAACGTAAGGCCGTAGAAGAGGTTACAATGAGGCTTAAACAGGAAGATATCTGGTCTGAACATCTTAACCTTATCCCTATTCATACTCCGCTCTGTGCACCTGTTGCCAGAATTCAGCATAAACTATTAAGGAATCTTGAAATATCACCCCAAAAAGTACCTGTATATAGTGGTTCTACGGCTGGAATCTATCCTGAAGATCCTGAAGCAGCCCGGAGCCTGCTGGCAGATAATACCATTATGACGGTCAAGATGAGGGATCTGTTTGAGCGTCTTTATAAGGATAATGCCAGGATCTTTATCCAATTAGGCGGAGGAGGCAAGGTTCTTGGACCTTTGGAAGAAACCCTGAAGGACAGACCTCTTTTGGCGATGGCCCTGGATGTTCCCAATCGTCATCCTGTAAATCAATTACAGCATCTTGTCTCCAAATTAATAGCTCACGGTCTTTCTTTGGACCTGGATCTCTTTTTTCGTTATCGTCATTCTTATTTAAAGACTAAGCTTCATCCAAAGGTAAAACAATCAAAGCTTATGATGCCACTTGAAATGGTTGTTCCACAGTTAAAGATTAAGATACCCATTGATGGGTTTAAGCTGGCTGATCAAGATATCTCAAATTCATTATCAACGAAGGAACCTGCTGAAATAAAGATGTCTACTCAGGAGAGGATACTTGCCAAGCAGCTTAAGATCGGGCATCAGATTATGACTTTGCAAATGAAGGAGAATCTGTCTGATTCAGCAATGTTACTAGATCTGATAAAACAGCAGCAGGAATTATTTTTAGGCCTCAATAATGGTGCCCCGCCACAAACTCAACTGGAAAATGATCCTGGTACTAATAATTGGAGACTACCTTTCATAGATGAAATCGAGGAACATCTTCCTGGCAAAAAGATCAGAATTAAAAGAATCTTAAGTCTTGAGGAAGATTTATTTTTTAAGGATCATGCCTTTATACCATTGCCAGATGATATAAAACCGGCGGAAGAAAGATTTCCCGCTCTTCCAATGGCAGTAGCACTGGAAATCATGGCAGAAACAGGACAGGCTCTTTTTCCCGGGATGAAGGTTGTCGGTTTTTGCGATATAAAAAATAAACAATGGATTAATCTGGGGGATGATTGCCCTTCTTTGACCTTGACTGTTAAAGCAGAGGTTCAAAAGCCTATGGATTCTCCTGCCCTGCCTGTTTATGTGCATTGTAGCCTTGAAAATGAGCTGACAACAGATAAACCCTATGTCACAGGGACAGTATTATTGAATAAAGAATTCAATGATTATGACTCAAATAGTGCTTCTTTGAAGCCTGATTTGGGGCATACTAATCCTTGCCAGCTTAACCCCAGAGAATTATATCAGCCCCAAGCCCTCTATCATGGACCATGTTTCCAAGGCTTAGCAGAACTTCAAAAAGCAGGTCAGGGAGGTATTATGGGGCTATTGCAGGTTCCTCCGGTCAAAGCCTTTTTTAAAAACAAGGATGCAAGGGGGATGATTCTTGCTCCCGGAGTTATTGATGCTGCTTCTCAACTGATTGCCTGTTGGGCCTGGGAGGTACAGGACGAAGATATTTGGGTGGCTCCAATTAGTATCAGAGATATTCAAGTCTTTCAGGACCATCCTCAAGCGTATGATAAAATTAAATCCTGGCTTATTATGCGTAAATTTGGTGAGAGATTGATTGAATTTGATCTTTTGCTGGAAAAAGACAATTGCCCATATATGTTAATTACGGGTTGGCAGGATTGGCGTATGAAATGGCCAAAGGACTTCCTGAAACTCTGGAAGTCACCATCTGAGAATTTGCTTTCAAAAAAAATTGACTTTGGTACTCTCTTGGATCATCCTGGTTCATTTTTTGAAATGGAAGCATTTCATGTAAAGACCGCTAATTTTCTGGGGGTTAGTACTGATTGGGTGGCAAGGCTTTACCTTAATTCCCGTGAATGGCACCAGTGGAAAGAGTTGGGTCAAAAAATGCAAATGCCATGGCTCCTTGGACGAATTGCCGCCAAGGATGCTGTTCGGAAATTGTTATCACGAATTCATGGAGTCGTTCTTTATCCATCTCAAATAGATATAAGGAACCATAATTCCGGTTTTCCATATATAATCTTACCAAATGGCGTTTCTATTTCTCCTCAGATCTCCATTGCTCATAAATCCAGGGATGCAGTTGCAGTCGCGATCTTAAATCAGGACGCCCCAGTTGGAATTGATATGGAAGAGCTTGGGGATGGAATATCATCAAAATTGCAGGATCACATTTTTACTCATGATGAATTATTATCTGAAGGTTTAAAGGACTTGTCAGATGATTGGATCATGAGGGCCTGGTGTGCCAAGGAGGCCATGGCCAAAGCCCTGGATATGGGGGCAATATTTAACCCAAAATTATACCGGATTATGACAATCAACAGAGAAAATGGTATAATTCAGTTAGAATACAAAAATAAACAGGGTTCCCTGTCAACAAATCATCCACTTGCATTGGTCAAGACCATTATAGAGGAACAAAAAGTTTTTGCTTTTTGTCAGATGTTATAGGAAAAGCTGGAGCATTTGCCTGATAACCATCCTTTTACAAAACAAGGTGCTTAGAAAATCAAGATTTATCTCTTTCATTAAGAACAATTTCAGCCAGTTGGTTAATGACTGTAGCAGCCAGGGCTGACCCACCTTTCCGTCCCTTGATAGAAATAAACGGGATATCTTTCTGCTCCATAAGAATCTCTTTGGATTCAGCTGCATTTACAAAGCCTACCGGCATGCCTACAATCAAGGCTGGCCTGATTTTTTGCTCTTTTATAAGCTGTAATAGTCTCAACAGGGCGGTAGGCGCATTTCCAATCACATAGATAGCATTATTCAAGCGGTTTGTTACAAAATCCACAGCAGCCGCAGCTCTAGTACTTTGCTCTTTTTGTGCCATTTTTTTGATTTTATCAGACCCTATATGACATTCTATCCGGCATCCTAAGCGTTCAAGCCTCCATTTCGATATCCCCATCCTGGCCATTTCGGTATCTGTTATCAAGAGGCAACCTCTTTTTAAGGCATTAAGTCCGTTCATGATGGCCTGTGGATGAAAGTTCGTGAGAGAAAGGAGTTCAAAATCTGCGGTTGTATGGATCATTCGCCTTATAATAAGCCATTCATGCCCTTTAAAAGGACGGGGTTCCAAAACTTCTGAATCGATAATCTCAAACGATTTTGTTTCTATTTGATAAGGTTTCAATTCTGTTTGTATTCTTTCCATGAGGTCTCTTTTAACATTAATATAGAATCTTCGTAACTATTCAGAGCTATTTCAAAAGGATGCTGATTTCAGACACACAACAGGTATGGTCTGATTATACCTGTTACTGTGGATATTAGCTAAATAGTTACGAATCTTTTTAAATAACATACAGCCCCAGCTACAAAAGGATTTTCATATGGGCACCTTGAAAAATTGCCTTTTCGCCAGATTGAGATGTCGCTGCAAACATAAGAAATGCTCATATACCCTATGTATGCTGCGCTTTTTGATTTTCGCGCTCCTTGTCCTCAGAGAAAAATTCTAATTTTTCAAGGCACCTATCTATATGTTTGTCCTTTGACAAAAGGCAACGAAATTTTTGGCAATTTGGGGATTTGAGCCCCAATGAAGATGCACGTAAGAACCTAATGTTGATCTTGTATTGAAACCTTCATGCCTGATAAAATCAGTTTTGCGGTCTCTCATTAAATAGATCTGTCGTGGCCAATAGTCATTTTTTTTTTCGATATTGGAATAATGGAATTCATGTCCTCTTACCTTAATCCCGGCCGGCCCCAGAATACTTTCTTTGTTTGTAGTAATTTTTCTGTAGCCAAGGGCCTTTATACCCTTGCTCATGTTGGTGGCTATTGGAAAAATGTTTGCCATGGTATGAGTTTTGCCGGATAGGTCTTTAATATTTTTGCTTAGGTACATTAAACCTCCGCATTCGGCATAAACAGGACATCCCTTTAATGAAAAGGCCTTGACAGCTCTTAGAAGAGTCTGGTTCTGCGATAAGGTCTGACAATGAAGTTCAGGATAACCGCCACCAAAAATTAGCCCTTTGATTCCATGTGGAAGTTCCCTGTCCCTGAGGGGTGAAAAAAAAATCAGTTCTGCTCCTGCTTTCTTGAGAAGGCGCAGATTCTCCGGATAATAAAAAGAAAAGGCCTCATCTTTTGCAATCCCTATTTTTATGCTCAAGCCATGAGAAGGAGGTTTTGGAAAAGAATCACAAAAATTATAGTCTCTAACATAATGCAAAAGCTGATCAAGATCAAGATGCCTTTCAATCCAAGTGGAGAGGGTGTTAGAATAATCTTTATTCGGGGCAAAATCTTCATCTGTAATAAGACCAAGNTGACGGGAGGGGATATGAAGTTCTTCTGTTGTGGGCAGGAATCCTATAATGGGTATCTTAGGAACAGCCTCCATGGCTTCTTTTATGATGTCCTTATGGGTTGGGCTGGTTACTCTATTAAATATGACTCCTTTCAGGGAGAGGTCAGGATCAAATCTAGAAAAACCCAGCACAATAGCGGCTGCGGATCTGGCCATGGCCTTGGCATCTATAACAAGGATAACCGACAGGTTTAACCATTTAGCCATCTGAGCAGTTGAACCAGACTCATCACTGCCAGAGAAGCCGTCGTAGAGGCCCATTACTCCTTCCACAATGGCAATGTCAGTTTTATTGAGGTGACGCTCAAAAAGTTTGCGATTGTACTCCCTCTCCATCATCCATCCATCAAGATTATGTGAAATCCTGCCGGTTATACGGCTATGGTGGCCCGGATCTATAAAATCAGGGCCAACCTTAAAAGGCTGAACCTTAAGCCCCCTTTTTATAAAGGCCGCCATAATTCCTAATGAGATGGTGGTCTTGCCTGATCCGCTGTGAGTACCCGCAATACAGAGGGCTGGAATTTTAGATGTTTTAAGATTATTAGAATTCATTTTTCCTGTTTAGGGCTCGTTTAAATCTAAGAGACAATTCTGCGAATTTATTTTTAAGAGAACTCTTAGCTCTTAAAATCAATGGCTTTAAGATCATGCTTTTTTAATAGATTGTAGAAATCGGAACGATGCTTTGCAGCCATCCTGGCTGCCTTGCTCACGTTTCCTTTTGTCGATGTCAGGAGATTTGAGATATAATTTTTTTCAAACTCATCTTTCGCTTTTTTCAATGGCTTTAAAGACTCTTTATCTTTAGGTTTTCTTGGAAAAATCAAGTCGGCATCAATTATGGCAGAGGAAGCCATGGCCATAGCATATTCAATTGTATTTTCTAGCTCCCTCACATTTCCAGGCCATAAGTGGCTAAGGAGATCCTGGAATGCATGGGCAGATAGACCTTCGATATCTTTATTCATTTCCTTATTGAATTTTTTAATAAAATGATCCGTCAGAAGGAGTATATCTTCTTTTCTGTCCTTCAATAAAGGCAGATGTATTGGTATTACATGGATCCTATAAAAGAGATCTTCGCGAAAATTTCCGGCTTTTACCTCGTCTTCCAAATTTTTATTGGTAGCTACGATAATCCTGATATCAACCTCAACAGGTTTTTCTCCTCCTAAAGGATAAAATGTTTTATCCTGTAAAACACGGAGCAATTTGGCTTGCATTGATTCCGGCATTTCAGCTATCTCGTCCAGGAAAAGGGTCCCACCATCGGCTTTGGCAAAATATCCCCTTTTAGAGCTAATAGCACCCGTAAAGGCCCCCTTCTGATAACCAAAAAGTTCTGCCTCGAATAATCCTTCAGGGATAGCAGCACTGTTGATCGCCACAAAAGGTTTCTCTTTCCTGTGACTTAAGATATGTAAAGATTTAGCTATAAGCTCCTTGCCTGTACCACTTTCCCCAATAATACATACATTGGAGTCAACCTCTGCGGCTCTTAATACTTGTTCGAGAACATCTTGCATCTTTTTACTTTTACCAATAATATTTTTTATGCCGTATTTTTCGCCAACCAGGTCTTTTAATCTCCTTACTTCACGGGAAAGCTTATATTTTTCAAGACCATTCTTGATTTGCAATAATAATTCGCGACGATCAAATGGCTTGGTAAGGTAGCTATACGCTCCTTCTTTCATTGCCTCAACAGCTGTTTCAATGGTACCAAAAGCGGTTAGAATGATGATGGGCATGTCCATTGATGTCTGATGTATATCCTTCATTAATTGAATGCCGCTTTGGCCTCCAAGTTTGAGATCTAATAAGGCTAGATCAAATAATGTGTCCCTGGATTGGTACAAGGCATCATCAGTATTAGAAGTTATGGAGACTTTATAGCCTTCAGTCTGCAGTCTAAGGCTTAGAACTTCAAGCATATTCATATCATCATCTACTATAAGAATTTTTTCGCCAGCCATTTTATATTTGCTTACTCCTGTATTGCTTCTGTAATCATATCAATTAGCTATAGAAACGGCCCTTTTTTTGGCCTCAATTCCGATGTCAATTTCCTTTAGCTCTTTGATCTGAGTCATTAAGACCTTTATTTTTTGCTTATTATTCAGGTCATTGTTTTTTAAAAGATCAATATTATGCGTGAGGGCAAGATTTTTTTTGTCTCTTTGAATAATTGCGTTTATAGCGGAGATCCAAATAACAGACTGTTCTTGAAAGTTGCTATTTGGATAAAATCGGATTATTTTTTTAAAATATTTAATTGCCTCTGTATAATTTTTTTTAGGATTATCCGGATGGCTCCAGAAAAGCCCAAATTCATAGAGACCCTTGTCCCTTAAAGATTTCGGACATGAATTCAAGGTTATTTCATGCATTTCAAGGGAATATTTAAAATTACCATTATAAATATTCCCCTTTGATTTTATAGCATTAATATTCACAGGTACATGTTTTTTTCTTTGCCTGATTGTTGTGCATCCAAAACATAATAAGATGATTAGAAAATAGGTAAGGTAAATGAAAAGGTGCTTCCTTTCTGAAAATTGTTTGATGCCCATATTTTCCCTCCATGGGATTCAATAATTCGTTTTGCCAGATACAGCCCTAGACCTGTCCCATTGTTATGAAGTGTAATAAATTTATCAAATATTTTGGCAATTTGATCTTCCGAGATACCACATCCTGTATCAGAAATAGAGACCTCAATGAAATCATCCTTCCTTTCAGTTGCCGTTACCGTTATGCGTCCACTGTCAGGTGTGAATTTTATGGCATTGCCAAAAATATTATCTAATAACTGCCCAAATTTACTGTCATCCACTTTCACAGGGGGAAGATTGTCATTTATATTTAATGCAAGGGTTATAGATTTCTTTTCCAAAATTGGACTAATATTAAAAATGGCTCTTTCAATGAGCTGTTTTAGACTATGTTTATCTAGATTATATTCCATCATTCCTGCATCTATCCGGGATAGATATAGAATTTTATTTACGGATTGTATCAATCTTTCACATTCCTCACTGATAATTTCAAGTAGTTTATGGCCCTTATCATTGCTCTCTGAGGGGTTATTTTCAATATGGAGACTAACCGCTTCTCTGATGACCGCCAGAGGAGTACGTAAATCATGGGAAACACTGGAGATAAAGTCCGATTTGAGATCATCATTTTTTTTAAGACGTACACTCATCAAATTAAAGGCCTCTGCTAGTTCCTTTATTTCAGGTGGTGAGGATATATCTATCTGTTCTTCAAACCTTCCTTTGGCGATCATTCGAGTGCCTAATATCAATGAAAGTAATGGCCTGTTGATAGTTCGAGAGTTATAAAATGCAAAAAAAATGGCAATAATAATGGCAGCAATAGTAATTAAGGCCGCTATATAAGATGCTAGAGAACTGATCTTCTCAGATAATTTCAGTTTTTTATCAATATCATTTTTAATTATGTTTGATATTTTTTCCAGCTTATTAATTATCTGCTTGACAAGCTTGTCCTGTTTCAATTGGTATTTTGTAAGAGAGGATTCTTTGTCTTGATGAATGTTTTTAACATTATCCTGAACTCGTTTAATATATCGCGAATATACTGCAATGGAATCTTGCAGTAATTTGCTTACAAAGACTTCATCTGCAAAGAGCTTTATCTGTTCCAGGTCATTTTTAATGTAATTTATTGTCTTCTGGAATTGAAGGTAAAAATCTTCATCCCTGGTTAGAATATATTTTTTCTCAAACCCTCTTTGAGTGATAATTGTCTGTTTTAACCTGTTAATGGTCGCAAAACTTTTGTCTCCAATGAAGCTGATTGAGTGAGTGATTTGATTTAATTGTCTCAATTTTAATGTGGTATAGATTCCTAGTGAGATTACAACTAAAAGAATTATAATATAGCTCAAGATAAGACGATTAAAGATGGTTAATTTGAAAATCATAGTACACTGATGTTCATTAAGGTCACCTCTAAAAATTGCCTTTTGGCTCGATGTCGGCGTTATGCTCAAATTTTAATCCTCGAAATACTTCTATCTATTCCTGCTGTTAAAATTTTCGCATGCCTTGACCTAGAACCAAAATTCTAATTTTTAGAAGTACCGTTAAATGTCCTTTCTTTTATATTTAGGCATTATTCTTTCTTCACTTAAGGGATTGAGTGAAGAAAATCAAGGTAAAAAAATGAATAGGGAAAGTAAAGATATCTATAAACATCAAGTCATGTATATTTGTATTTCATACCATATTGATAACCTTGTAAAAAGTTACTCTGCGTCTTTTTGCTTAGCGGATGAGGACTGCCCAATCCCCGTCCTCGGCCTGTTGATAGACTTCTGGGTACCTTGAAAAATTGCCTTTTCGCCAGATTACGGTGTCGCTGCGAAAATAAAAAATGCTCACATATCCTATGTATGCTGCGTTTTTTGATTTTCGCGCTCATTGTCATCAGACGAAAATTCTAATTTTTCAAGGCATCCTTCTTACGAATCCGTCAATATTCAGGCGACAAAAAAATGACACAGAGTTTTCTCTGTTTAACAGGAAGTTAATTACCAGTGCCTGAAAAAAGAAGGGACAGTTTGATTGTTAAAGAAGATCTTTTATTTTTGACAAACCTGAAGTGTTTCTTTGGGCACTTCCAAAACATTCAATTTTGCTTAATCTATGTGGCAAACACAAAATATCATACACNGAATATTCTATATATTCCTGTGATTAAAATTATTTGTTTACTTGGACATTAGCGAAACTAAAGATCCTGAAATTAATATTAAATTTACCTGCTATTATGCAAGGATAATCTGGTTCTTGGCTAAGGAATAATAATTTGGCATACTTATTGCCTTTAAATAATATTATGTCATAGTAAATTTTAATCAAAGTCTTCGAGAAGAGCCACAATAAAAAAGGCATATCTTAAATATTATACCTCTTTTTTTAAGAGAACTTGCCCCTAAAAGACAATCTGTAAAAAGGAATTAATATTGCAGATAAATAAAAATATTCCAGACTATACAACTGATAATGATTCTCCAATAAAAATAGAGCCAGAACAGGATACCAAAGCATTTCATGGAGTAAGAATACCTGAAGAATCTTATCAGAAGTTAGAGAAATTGATATATACGCTTGAACTTGATGTTTTTAAAAAAGATAAAGAATTACAGAATATTATTCAAGAAAAGGAGGATATCAAGAGACATATAAGTTATATCCTTGAAAGTATAACTATTGGAGTAATTGTTTGTAACCTGGAACAGAAGATTACTATTTTTAACCGATGGGCTGAACAAATAACAAATATTAGTTCAAAAGATGCAATAGGCAAACGTATTGATAGCCTGTTTTACAAGGTAGTCTTTGAAAAATCGAAAATAAATTGGAATTCTTTAGACCTGAGTACAAATTATTCCGATCTTGAGATAGAAATCTATCTAAAAGGATCAAATAAAATCCATGCGAATCTGAATCTATGTCCATTAATAAACCACCATGATGAGATGATTGGAAGAGTTTTGACCCTCCAGGATATAACTATTATGAAAAAAATGGAGGAGGAGGCCAACAGNACCAGCCATTTGGCATCTATGGGAAAAATGGCAGCTAAAATTGCCCATGAAATAAGAAATCCATTAGGAAGCATCGAATTATTTTCCTCTATTTTAAAAAAAGACTTAGGTAATTCAAATGAATCAATAGAGCTAGTTGATAATATTTTGTCAGGAGTGAAAAGTATAAACAATATTATTGCCAATCTTTTGTTGTTTGTTAAACCGCAACAAAAGCCAACATTTCAGCTTATTGATATACATGCGCATTTAGATGAGTCATTGTTTTTTTCGAGCCACTTAGTTAAGGATAATGAATGGATAAAAGTAACGAAAAAGTATTGTAAACAACCTATCCATATCCAAGGTGATTCTGAATTGCTAAAACAGATGTCGCTTAATCTTTTATTGAACTCAATTCAAGCTATGCAGAATGGTGGTGAACTTGTTATTTCCACAAGGAAGGTCGGATTTAAGGGTCTTGGAAAATGTGTGGAAATCAATTTTTGTGATAATGGTATTGGAATTTTGAGCGAGAATAAGAATAAAATTTTTGATCCATTTTTTACAACAAAGTCAAGAGGTACAGGTTTGGGACTTACCATTGTACATAATATCATTAAGCTTCATCGGGGGACGATAAATCTTTCAAGTTTAGAAAAAAGAGGGACTGTATGTACTGTTCTTTTTCCTCTAATCAATGATTTTAGCCAATAATATTGAG
>JGI24724J26744_10001806_pt1 | contig 14486 bp, 15 predicted proteins | sample Cruoilmetagenom7_FD_26744 | JGI IMG/M metagenome (IMG submission 26744)
TAGCGCAGATCCAGCGTCGCGGCGGGCAAGGTCTGCACCGTTCCGTCACGCAAGATCACGCGGACACTGTGCAACCGGTCCGCTACATATTGTCCATAGCAACCCGCATTCATGCGCACCGCGCCACCGATGGATCCGGGGATCGTGCGCAGGAATGTCAGATCCAGCCCCGCCTCAGCGGCTTTGCGGGCAACATGCGCATCCAGCGCCGCGCAGCCAGCCGTCACCTGATTTCCCTCGATCTCGATGCCGTTGAACCCGCGCCCCATACGGATCACCACGGCCCGAATACCGCCATCGCGCACGATCAGGTTCGATCCGACACCCATCGGAAAGACCGGCACAGACGGATCCAACGCCGCCAGAAACTGCGCCAGATCAGCCTCGTCCGCTGGCAGGAACAGCCAGTCAGCAGGGCCACCGACACGCAGCCACGTCAACCCATCAAGCGGGCGATTTGCGGTCAAAGTGCCGCGCACAGGGATTGCAGAAATGTCACTCATGGTGCTTGGTATCGCGGCAAGTTGGGTCTGTCCAGAACGCCGCGAGGCCGATCACGTATCGTTTTGCTTTCGCGAGAAATACCAAGCGATCAGCCCGACCAAACCACTGCCCGCGGCGATTGGTGTGGCAAAAATCACCGCCGCAACGGTATAGCCCAAGCCGTCCCAGCCCTGTTTTTGCGAGCCTGTGATCAGCAATACAACCGCCAGAGCCAGCACGGCAAGCCCGAGCCAGATCGCCACGCGCGGTGAAAAAATCCGCGACAGAACGCCACCGATCACAATACCGATCACAGCGGCACCAAATACTGGGGCCAAGAGTTCCATAAGATGCCCGATTAGTTTCAGGCGTCAGTATGAGCCGTTTGCCGCGAAAATCAATCCTTGCGCCAGAACCGCGACAAAGCCGCGCCAACCGCCAGCCCGAGGGTTACCGGAACCGACCAGAACAACACCATCAACGCATATCCGATGCCGTCGTCCCCAAGAAACACGATCATCATCGGCATCAACCCGGCCCCGATCAACGCCACGACCAGGCAAAGATCATCGCCGACCGTGGGGCGGCCCAAACCGACAGGACGATACCGGCAATTATCCCGAGAATGCCCCAAATAGCGGCATCCCAATACGGGAGGCCGGTCATGTTGCCACCGCCGCAGACAGTTTCGCGGGCAGCGCCTGCGCCCAGGCACTGATCGTCCCCGCGCCAAGGCACACGACCAGATCACCCGCCCTCGCATGATTGCGCACCAAGTTTAACAAATCGTTTTCATTCGCCAAATGATGCGCCGAGCCGTGTCCCCGCGCCGTGATCGCGCCGACCAGCGCCTCGGCGTCAACGCCCGGCAACGGCTCTTCGCCGGCGGCATAGACGTCAGCAATGGCGACCGTATCGGCGCCCTCGAAACAAGCCGCGAAATCCGGGAACAAGGACTGCAACCGCGAGAACTTGTGCGGTTGATGGACCGCGATCACGCGACCGCCCACACCCACCGACTGCCGCGCGGCTTTGATCACGGCGGCAATCTCGACGGGGTGATGCCCGTAGTCGTCAATGATCGTCACGCCACCAACCTCGCCAACCCGCGTAAAGCGGCGGCCGACGCCCTGAAATCCGGCCAACGCGGCCCGAATTTGACCATCCGACATGCCAAGCTCCAATCCGACGACGACCGCAGAGAGCGCATTCGACACATTGTGGTCACCTGGCATCGGAAGTGTCAGACTTTCAATAATCCGACTATTGGTGCCCTGTTTGACCCGAATATCAAAGCTAGCCTGTCCCTTTTCGAACGTCAGGCCGATGGCTTGCACATCGGCGGCATCGCCGAATCCGAAGGTCACGATACGCCGAGCATGGGTCCGCGCTGCCAGCGCCGCAACCTCGGGGTGATCGATACACAGCACCGCCAAACCGTAGAAGGGAATATCACCGACGAACCGGTCAAAACCCGCCCGCAGCGCGTCAAAGCTGCCCCAATGTTCCATATGTTCGGGGTCGATGTTGGTGACCACGGCGATATGCGTCGGCAATACATTGAACGAGCCATCGCTCTCATCGGCCTCGACGACCATCCAGTCACCCGACCCCGATCGCGCATTCGAGCCATAGGCATGCAGCACGCCGCCGTTGATCACCGTCGGGTCAAACCCGCCGCCGTCCAGCATTGCCGCCATCATCGTCGTGGTCGTGGTTTTGCCATGCGTTCCAGCCACCGAAATCGTCCGGCGCAGGCGCATCAACTCGGCCAGCATCGCGGCGCGGCGCACCACCGGAATTCCGCGTTTGCGGGCTTCGGCCATTTCAGGATTTGTGGCTTTGATCGCCGTCGATGCGACGATCACCCCTGCCCCCATGACATGCGCCGCATCGTGCCCGACATGGATCACCGCGCCCAGCTCGCTCAGGCGCTCGGTGATCGCGCTACCTTTGGCATCCGACCCTTGCACCGAAAACCCGGCATCCAGCAGGATTTCAGCAATACCGGACATGCCGATCCCGCCAATACCAATGAAATGAATGGGGCCAAGCCCGGGGGGAAGCAGTGTCGTCACGCTCATGATATTCGCTCTCAGGCTGCAGGCGGCCCTGCGAGGCGTTCGGCCAGTTCGGCCAGCCGCGTCGCCGCATCAGGAAGTCCAAGCCCGGTCGCCGCCTGTGCCATATGGCTGGCGGCCTCGGGCGAGGTCAGAATAAGGGTGATTTGCTCGGTCAAAGCGGCCGGCACAAACTGGCTTTCAGGCATCAAAACCGCCGCCTGTGCATCGACCAGACCGCGCGCATTTGCAGTCTGCTCATCGCGCAAAGCCGCCGCATAGGGCACCAGAATTGACGGCCGCCCGATCACCGAAATATCGGCCACCGTCGAGGCACCAGAGCGTGCAATCACCAGCTGAGCCTCGGAAAACCGGCGCGGAATGTCGGCGAAAAAACTCTCAACCTCGGCAGAAATACCCGCGGCAGCATAGGCACCGGCAACGCGTTCCAGATCCTCGGGACGGGCTTGTTGTGCCACGCGCAGATGTTGGCGCACCTCCTCGGGCAGGCCGGCGATCGCGGCAGGAACCACGTCAGACAAGATACGCGCGCCCTGACTGCCGCCAATAATCACCACGCTCATCGGGTAATCACCCGGCGGAATATAGGGGGCCGCCGCCTTGTCACGCACCGTCGCCCGAACCGGATTTCCGGTGTGGTGCCCCTCGATGCCCGCAGGCAAAGCGGTCGGCCATGTGCCACAGGCCACGGCGGTCACGCGCCGCGCGAACATTTGGTTCACGCGACCCAAAACGCCATTCTGTTCATGGATCAGCCGTGGAATTCGCAGCACCCAGGCCGCGCCAATCGCCGGAATCGAGGGGTATCCGCCGAAGCCCGCCACCACGGCAGGCCGATCGAAAACCATCGAAACCACAGCCGAAAGGACGCCGCCGAACACGCGAAACGGCACCGCCAGTTTGGCCAGAACGCCGCCCCGCGCAAAGGTTGCCGAGGACACCACGCGCCGCTCGACTCCGTCGGGGAAGCCACCAGCATAGCGAGCGCCACGGGCATCGGTCGACAAAACGACCCGCCAGCCCCGCGCCAACAATTCTTCAGCCAAGGCCTGCGCCGGGAACATATGCCCGCCTGTCCCACCAGCGGCAATCACCGCCAAAGGGGCTTTTTGTGTTTGTTTCAAAGCCATTACCGCCCCTGTGCCAGCATGTGGTCTCTGAGCCCACCCTGCGGGCGGCTTCGTGTCAGGGCTAGCAGCATACCCAGCATAATCCCCATTGCCAGCAAAGACGAGCCGCCTTGACTGATGAACGGCAATGTCATGCCTTTGGCGGGCAGCAAACGCACGGCCACACCCATATTGATCATCGCTTGCGCGGACACCATCGCCACAAGGCCCGCACCCGCCAACCGAATAAATGGATCACGCTCGCGCGTCAGACGCGACAGGGCACGCAGGCAAATCACCGCATAAAGCGCGATGATACAGCCCACCAGAATGAACCCGTATTCCTCGGCGGCGACGGCAATCACGAAATCGGTATGCGCATCGGGTAGCTGCCATTTCACCTGCCCCTCGCCGACACCCATGCCGAACAAACCGCCCTCTTGGATTGCGGAAGTCGCATAGCCAAGTTGNGAGCGTGCATCGACTTCGGCGGCGAGATAGCCGTCAATCCGGCGGGCGAAATGCTCGGAGCTGTGATAGGCGATCACGCCACTCACTCCGGCGCCGCCCGCCAGCCCGAGGATCAGGATTATCGGCGCGCCCGAAATGAAATACATCACGCCCCAGCCGAACAGGATCAACACCGATTGCCCAAAGTCGGGCTGCAATACCAGCAAGAACACCGTCGATAAAACCGCGAACAGCGACAGCATTTTTCCCGGCGGTCCGTTCAGGGCCTGCCCCGAGGACAACAACCACGCCGCGGTCACNGCAAGACAGGGTTTGACGAATTCGGACGGCTGCACCGTGGTAAAGCCAAAGCTCAACCACCGCGTCGCACCCTTGCCGAAATCACTGCCGATAAACGGCAGCAACGCCAGGGTTATGAANCCGATGCCAAACCCCAGAACNCCCCAACGCCGGATCGTTTCGGGNGACTGCATCGAGACGATGAACATCACCGACATCGACAAAGCCGCGTAAAACGTATGGCGCTGAAAGTAAAAGAATGGCGAGACGTGGTTGCGGGCCGCCAGTGGCGGCGATGAGGCCAGTGCCAGCAACAAGCCGACGCCAACCAGCAGCAAAACGCAGGAAATTGTCCAGCGGTCAACGGTCCGCCACCAACGCGACAACACCGGCTCACCCGCGTGAACGGGCATGGTGCCATGTACCATTTCTGTCATGGTGAGACTGCTCTCTATGCCTAAAATTCGCCCGTTTTCCGGGTCTGGCACCCAGTCTAGCGCGATTGCACCGCCAAATCCAGAGGCTTGCAACAGGTCAACGACGCATTACCGACGTCGGCGCAAAAACAGGTCGGCTGAATACAGTGCCAGAGCCGCCCAAATCAGCGGAAACGCAAGTCGTTTCGCGCCAAGAAACGGCTCGTCGAACACCAGCACAGCGATCAGGAAAATAAAGGTCGGCGCGATATATTGCATCAAGGCGATTGTCGTCAGCCGCAACCGCTTTGCCCCGTTGGCATACAACATCAACGGCACCGCCGTCAGCACACCACAGCCCATCAACAGCAGCATGTCTCGCAGCCCGGTTGCCCCGAACACCATGTCGCCTTGCAGCCACAGCCAGACCAAATAGCCCACGCCGAACGGGCTGAGCAAGATGACCTCCAACGTAAATCCCTGGTTCGGCCCAATCGGTAACGCCCGTTTGAACAGCGCATAAAATCCCCAGCTGACCGTCAATGACAGCGACAGGATCGGCAGGCTGCCCGCCTCCATTGTCAACAAGCCAACCGCCGCCGCCGCCAGTGCAACCGCCGCCCATTGCACGCGCGTCAGACGTTCGCGCAAGATCACAGCGCCTAGAAAGATCGAAAAAAGCGGATTGATATAATACCCAAGCGCCGCATCCAACACGCGGCCCGACTGAATGGCATACAAATACACCCCCCAGTTGACCGACACCAGCGCCGCCGTCAGCGCCGCCATCGCCAGCATCCGCGGCGAGGTGATCGCCGCTCGCAAATCTGCCGTGCGCCCAAGAACCAACAACACCGCCAAGGCCACCGGCACCGCCCACAAAACGCGGTGCGCCAATATCTCTGGCAGCGGGATATGGTTAACCATATGCAGGTAAAGCGGCAGCGCCCCCCAAATCAGATAAGCCGCCAGCGCCAGCATAAACCCGCGCAAACTATCCCCGCTGCTCGCCTGACTACTCATCCGCCGACCCGATCTTTGTTCGATAAATATCCTGGGGGGTGAATTGGCCGCAGGCCAAGAGGGGGGCAAAGCCCCCTACCTTCCTCCCAGTGCCTGCCTATCCTCGTGGCAACCCTTGCACAAGTGCAGTAAAATCTTCACCGCGTTTTTCAAAATTCGGGTATTGATCAAAGCTCGCCGCCGCCGGTGCCAAAAGCACGACGTCGCCGGCCTGNGCCTCGGCCGNCGCACNGGCAACGGCCTGCGCCATGGTTTCGCAGACCTCATAGGGCGTGGCCCCAAGTTGCAGNGCAAAATCNCGTGCCGAGTGGCCGATCAGATACGCTTTGGCCACCGATCCCAGGCACGGCACCAGATCCGCAATGCCNCCATCCTTGCCCAAGCCACCGGCGATCCAGNGAATGCGGGGAAACGCCTGCAACGCTTTGGCCGCGCTATCGACATTGGTCGCTTTGGAATCGTTAACATACCGCACGCCGCCAATCTCGGCGATCAACTGGCTGCGGTGCGGCAGTCCGGCAAAGCTGGCGAACCCCGCCTCGATCTGGCGTGGTGCAATCCCCAAGCTGCGCAACGCCGCATAGGCCGCGCAGGCGTTTTGATGGTTATGCGCGCCGGGCAATCCGGGCATTTTGCGCAAGTCAATCGACCCGGCTTGCCGTCCGCCGCGCCACTCTGACAAGAACCCTTTGCGCGCAAAGACCGACCAGCCCTCGCCCTGCAATTTTTGCCCGGCCGAGATCCTGATTACCCGCGTATCCGCCACCGTATCGGCCAGTTGCATGGCCAGAAACTGACCCTCGATTTCATCGACCCCGATCACCGCACGCGACGGAGCACCTTCGGCGAACAAACGGCGCTTGGCGGCAAAATAGCCCCCCATCCCACCGTGCCGGTCAAGATGATCAGGCGACAAATTGGTGAAAACCGCCACATCCGGCGCCAGATGCCGCGCCAGATCAGTCTGGTAGCTGCTCAACTCCAGCACCACGACCCCATCCTCGCCAGGCAGGTCAATCGCCAGCGCGCCGGTTCCGATATTGCCCGCAATCACCACGTCGCGGCCAGCCTCGGCCAACAAATGTGCGATCAGGGCCGTGGTGGTTGATTTGCCGTTTGATCCGGTGACGCAGATGACGTTCGGCGCCCATTCATCGGTCGCCAGGGTGCGGAAAAATAGCCCGATATCATTGTCCACCGGAATGCCGGCGGCCAAAGCCGTGGCGATGACCGGATGCGGCGCTGGATACAAATGAGCGATCCCCGGCGAGACAATCAGCGCCGCCAACCCCTCCATCGCGCCGTGCCGCGTCAAATCGACCGGCACAAATCCTTCGGCCTCGGCTTTGGCGCGGCCTTCGGGGCTGTCATCCCATGCGCAGACTTCGGCACCGCCAGCTGCCAATGCCGCACAGGTCGCAAGCCCGGATCGCCCCAGTCCCAAAACGCCGATGCGCTGGCCTTCAAAGCCTTGAACAGTAATCATTTTCTCACCCACATCATTGGACCCCGCGCCAGAGTATCTGAGGGTCACGCAAAGCGATAGAGGAAGGGGAAAAATGGCGCGGTTGACGGGACTCGAACCCGCGACCCCCGGCGTGACAGGCCGGTACTCTAACCAACTGAGCTACAACCGCGCAATGTCGACCGGATAGGGGATGCACCGAAGGGCGTCAAGCAAGAAATGGGTGGCATTCAGCGCAAACCTCATCATAATCCGCATCTCACCCCGCCGACCGAACCCACTGCAATTATGTGCGGCATTTCTGCGCAACCGCCAAGGACTGATTTCCCTCTATGCCCGACGAGACCCTTTACATAGACCGCCGTTTTCCAGCCATTTTGTTGGCGATTGCCCTTGGTTTCATCCTCGCGGGGCTGTTGATTGGCGGCGACATGAAATGGGGGCTGATCATATCTGGCATCGCATTTGTGCCGATCTGTGTGCCGGTTTTTTGGGTGAAAATTGCAACCTTGCGGGCCGACCATTTGCAAATCGGCAAGCGCCGCATCCCCTATAGCCAGATCGCCCGCATCGACGGGCAATCCGATTTCGCCCACGATGTTGCGGCATCTGTGACCGGCCGACATACCCGCCAGCAGGATTACCTAGAGGTTCATTTGCACGCCGAGGATGCGCCACTGAGAATTCCCGTGACCTTTTACCGCGACGGGGCCGACGGATTGGCAAGAAAAATCATGTCACGCGTCGCTGGGTGAAAACGCAGCTCGAAGGTCGCTTTTGGCCAAAGAAAAGGCCCCCAAGTTTGGGGGCCGAAATCTAGTGGCGCGGTTGACGGGACTCGAACCCGCGACCCCCGGCGTGACAGGCCGGTACTCTAACCAACTGAGCTACAACCGCGCGATGACGGCTGAATATCCGCCTCGCACAGGGGCGTCAAGCGCGAAAAACGGCAATTGACCAGTCATGTCAGCTGCCGTCGCTGCACCCAAAAGCCTCGGGCCAAAAGCACCAGATAAACAAGGTCCGTCAACAGCAAAACCGTCCAGGGCCGCATGGCCAGTGCTCCGGCAAAAACTGCAACGCCCAGCAACACCCAATTCGCCCGATTTCTCTGCACTGTCAGCCCCTTGGGGGANGGTGTTGGCAAACGCGATACCATCAGCAGGCCGACCAGAGTGACGTAAACCGCGACCGCGGCGGGCCAATCGCGCATGTCAACCCAACCCGCCAGTGTCAGATAGACTGGCAGCAAGGCCAGCATCGCCCCGGCGGGTGCCGGAACGCCAACGAATTGCACCCGTCCCGGCGGCGCCGGTGCATCACGGTTCACATTGAAACGCGCCAGCCGCAAACACGCGCAAATCACATAGACCAGCACGAATAGCCATCCGAGGCCGGGCAATCCGTTCAGTAGGAAATGATAAACAAAGATCCCCGGCGCAACGCCGAAACAGACGAAATCGCTAAGCGTGTCCAGCTCCGCACCGAATGTGCTTGCGGCGTTCAGCATGCGAGCCAGCATGCCGTCCAACCCGTCCACAATCGCCGCAAGAACCAGCAACGCTGCGGCAATATGATAGGCGTCTTGCAGGACATAGCGGATCGAGGTCAGGCCGGCGCAAAGCCCCAGCAACGTGATAAGATTTGGCAGCAACTGCACCAAGGGCAAGCCCGTGCGCTCGGCGGGATCCGTGCGGGGTGCGCCTGATATGCCGTCTAAGGGTTCCTGCGGATCGGCCATATCCTAGCGCACCTGAGCCAGCCGCGGCCCCTCGTCGGCGGATAAATCGGCCAACACGGTTTCNCCGGCNACCATCGTTTGNCCCANTGACACCAGCGGGTGAACGCCTTCGGGCAGATACACATCCAGNCGCGACCCGAACCGGATCATGCCGAACCGTTCGCCGGTTTCCAGCACATCGCCCGCTTTAACCTCGCAAACGATCCGCCGGGCGACCAGACCGGCGATCTGAACAACCGCAATCTTGCGGCCATCGGCCATTTCAACCGCGACCGAGTTCCGCTCGTTATCAATGCTGGCTTTGTCCAGNGACGCNTTCAAGAACTTTCCGGGCCGGTACGACACCGCCGTAATNGTGCCGGCAATCGGTGTGCGGTTCACATGGCAGTTAAACACGTTCATGAACACGCTGACGCGCATCAAAGGTGCCTCACCCAGACCCAATTCGACGGGNGGCACGGCGGGTTCGATCAACGATATCACACCATCCGCCGGGCTGATCANCAACCCTGCCCGTTGTGGCGTATGCCGGTCGGGATCGCGAAAGAAGTAGTAACACCATACAGTCAAAAGGACACCGATCCAGCCAAGCGGCTGCCAGATCAGAAAGAGCACCAAGGTCACAGCGGCGAAAATCCCGATAAAGGGATACCCCTCGCGGTGGACGGGTTTGATCACAGTCGAAAGCATCGAGTCGGACATCGGAATTCCTGAATGAAGTATGCGATGCTGCTATATCCCCTTTCCCGCGATACGCAAAGCACAGCGTCGACGCGCATTTGAATCACAGGATCGCAAACGGGTCTTAAGACAGGATGAACGCAGGTTTTAATTGGAAAGTCGGGCGCTTACACGGTCCACGGCGCGGGCAACCGCCGCATTGATCGACAGGTCGGACGTGTCAATAACCTCGGCGTCGTCCGCCGCAATCATCGGTGATTCGGCGCGGCTCGCATCACGGTCGTCACGCGCAAGAACTTCGGCAAGAACCTCGGCTTCGTCGCCGCCGACCTCCAGCCAGCGGCGATGCGCACGCGCAGCTGCGCTGGCCGTGATGAACAGCTTCACTTCGGCCTCCGGGCAAATCACCGTGCCGATATCACGACCATCCAGCACCGCGCCACCGGCGCGACGCGCAAATTCGCGCTGGAATGCCAGCAAGGCAGCACGCACTTCGGGGATCACCGCCACTTTGCTGGCCGCCGAACCCGCCGCCAGGGTGCGCAGATCATCGCGCTCCAGATCTGCCGTCGTCAGGCTTTGCGCCGCTTTGATCGGATCCCCGCCTCGTGCGCCGACAGCACGGTAAAGCAAGCCGGTATCGAGGTACGCCATGCCGAACNGCGCAGCCAGNGCGCGACTGATCGTGCCTTTCCCTGCCGCNGCCGGTCCATCAACTGCCACCGTAAAAATCATTGTCCGCTCCGAATTTTCCCGATTGCCACAGGGCTGCACCCGGCCACCTCACCCTCGACGGCCATGGAATTTCTGAATATCTTACATTCCAAAATTTCATGGAATCCCTGACATGAGACAAAAATGCGCCGTACTATGTTGGGTTTGTGATAGTTCATCTAATCCAACGCTCGTTGATACCGCAACCAGCTTTGCCGTGCTGCCAAGGCAAAGCCCAAAGCAACCGCGACAAATTTCGCGACGGTAAACGTGCTGGCCCGCTGCACAATATGAGGCGGCACCCAATCCGGCCCTGCCTCCAACATGAATTGNACACTGGCGTTCTCGCCCCAATCGAGGGCCACACAAGTCATCNCCACAAGGACACAGACCATGCCGAATACGCCGGCGAACGGCCGCATCCACCATGCCAGCGTCAAGCCGAGCAGCAGCGGGAACAGCGTGTCAGCCCAATAGACCCGCCCCTGCGCAAGGACATACCCCTCGGGCGAAAGCGCCCGCAAATAGCTGCGTGCTTCGCCCAGTGTATAGCCGGTGATCCGCAGATCAAATGGCAATTGCCAGTCGGCAAACACCAGCAACTGGCCGCCCAGGTACACCGCGAGATAGGCATANACCGCCAGCGTAAAAAGCGGCAATCCCCAGTTGATCGCGCGGGTCATCAGGGCTCGCCGCGAGTGACCACGGCCCCAAGCCCGGTCATCAGCGGTTCAAACACTGGAAAGGATGTGGCAATCGGGCCGCCGTCATCCACCGAAACGGGTGCCTCNGACACCATGCCCAGCACCAGAAACGACATCGCGATCCGGTGATCCAGACGGCTTTGGGTCACCGCGCCGCCCGGCACCCGCGCCATGCCATGCACGGTCAGAACGTCGTCCTCTTCCGCGATGCGCACACCACAGGCCTCGAGGCCACGCGCCATTGCGTCAATCCGGTCGCTTTCCTTGACGCGCAACTCTTTGACGCCGCGCATGATCGTCGTGCCACGGGCACAGGCGGCAACCACCGAGAGGATCGGGAATTCGTCAATCATCGAGGCGGCACGCTGGGGCGGTGTCTCGACGCCGTGCAAATCCGGCGAATAGCGCACACGCAGATCGGCGACCGGCTCGCCGCCCTCTTCGCGCACATTTTCGAAGGTAATATCCGCGCCCATTTCCAGCAGCGTGACATACAGCCCGTCGCGCGTCGGATTGCGGCTGACGCCGGGCACTGTGATCTCGGACCCCGGCACGATCAGCGCCGCACAGACCGGAAACGCTGCCGAGGACGGATCACGCGGCACNGCAACGGTCTGGCCGGTCAACTCAGGTTGGCCAGTCAGGGTAATCACGCGCCCCTCGGCGGTATCCTCGACCGAGACCTCAGCGCCAAATCCGCGCAACATGCGTTCGGTATGATCCCGCGTCGCCTCGGGCTCGATGACCACGGTCTGGCCGGGTGCGTTCAGCCCCGCCAGCAGGACCGCCGATTTCACCTGCGCCGAGGGCACCGGCAGCACATAGCGCACCGGCACCGGATCGGCCGCGCCGATGACGGTCATCGGCAGGCGGCCACCCTCGCGGCCCACGGATTGCGTTCCGAACAGGGCCAGCGGGTTGGTCACGCGGCCCATCGGGCGCTTGTTCAAGCTGGCATCACCGGTAAACGTCGCGGCAATCGGCGTCGTCGCCATCGCCCCCATGATCAGCCGCACCCCGGTGCCCGAGTTGCCACAGTCGATCACCTGATCGGGTTCCGCAAAACCGCCNACCCCGACGCCATTCACCGTCCATGCGCCCTGCCCGTGGCGCGTCACCTGCGCGCCAAAAGCCCGCATTGCGGCGGCGGTATCCAGCACATCCTGCCCTTCCAGAAGGCCGGTCACGCGCGTCTCGCCAATCGACATCGCGCCAAGGATCAAAGCGCGGTGGCTAATGGATTTATCGCCCGGCACCTCGGCCACGCCGGTCAAAGGGCCAGCCGCGCGGGCAGTCATCGGGATCGGGGTGCCGTGGGCGGACATAAGAAAACCTCGTCATCTATGTTGCCGCGGGTGATAGCGCAGCCATCAAGCGCCGTCCATGGGGTCGCGCCCTTCAGGCGAGGCCCGATAGGTGCAGCGCNACGCCGGCCGCGCCCGCGCCCAGGATCAACCCTCCGGTGCCGATCCGCGTGGCAAAACCCGCGATCAAGGCCAGCCCCGCAAGAATGGCCGCACTCGGGTTCAGGCTGGCCCAGACCGGCAGCTCAACCCCCGCCACAATCCGGCTCTGCGCAAACAGCGTATGAACCGCGAACCAAAGCGCCAGGTTGGCGATCACCCCGACCACCGCCGCCGTGACCGCCGCCAAAGCCGAGGCCAGCGCCGGATGCCCGCGTAATGCTTCGGCAAAAGGTGCGCCGACGAAAATCCACAGGAAACAGGGGGCAAACGTCACCCAAACGGTGATCAACCCGGCCAGCGTGGCCACCCAGAGCCCGCCCGCGCCGGCCCCAGCCATGAACCCGACAAATTGCGTGACCATGATCAGCGGGCCGGGTGTGGTTTCAGCCATCGCCAACCCGTCGAGCATTTGCGCAGCACTCAACCAGCCATAGTCATTCACCGCCGCCTGCGCGACCCAACCCAGCACCGCATAAGCGCCGCCAAAGGTCAGCACCGCCATTTGACTGAAATATAGCGCCACCTGCGCATAGATATGATCCGCGCCCAGCATCCCAACAAGCGCCACAACCGGCCCCAGCCAAATCGCCAGCCACAGCGCCAGAGTGCCCAGAACGGCCGGTCTTGGCCCAAAGGACACAGAGACGCGCGGCCCGCCACGCCCGCGCAAATATCCCAGCAAAGCCGCCGCCAGAACAATCGCCGGAAACGGCACGCCCAGCGCGAATATCGCCACGAACGCGGCCAGCGCAATGGCCCACGCCCATCCGTCCTTCAGCGCCTTTTTCGCGATACGCAGCAGGGCCTGCGCAACGATTGCCACCACCGCCGCCTTGAGCCCGAAAAACACCGCCGAGATCCAGCCGCCCTGCCCCCACAGCAGGTAAATCCAGCTCAACCCCATAATCGCGATCACGCCGGGCAATACAAAGAACCCGCCCGCGATCAACCCACCGCGCCACCCGTGTTTCAGCCAGCCCACATATGTCGCCAACTGCATCGCCTCGGGGCCTGGCAACATCATGCAAAAATTGAGCGCATGCAGGAAACGGTCCTCATCGATCCAATGACGCTCCTCGACCAGCTCACGGTGCATCAAGGCGATCTGTCCGGCTGGCCCGCCAAACGACAACAGCCCGATCCGCGCCCACACACGGCTCGCGGCTCGCAAATCGGGATCTGACGACGCGCTCAAGTCTTTGCCTCCTTATCATTGCAATTGGCCCGCGACGATCCCAGGAAAATCGGCGTTTCAGCGGCCAGTTCAGCACCTGCGGTATTCGCGCCCCGGACATTACGGGCCATGGTTTGCAGGGCAGGCGTATCCAGACCAAACGCCCAAAGCATCGCATCAATACGACACTGATCGTCGTGGTGGGTCAGCCGCACACCATCGCCATCGCGCACACCGAAAATCATCGGGTATCGCCCGGTTCCGATACACTTACCAAGCTGTTCACATGAATAGGCATCTGGCGCTGGCATCGGCGTTCCCCCTGGAAACAGGTGTGACTGGAACGCGACATTCGGCTGGCACCTCGTGAGGAAATCGCACTCCCCATCCGTTCATGTTCGCCCAGCCATCACCCCGGGTCAAGCCTACCCAACCACGGCGGACCTCGCGTCTCCGGTTGCAATTCACGCCGCCCCCTATAAGTTGCCCAAACCCCTACCCCCAGAGCCACGCCAATGCCCCTCCCCCACGATCTTCTGCTTGCCCTGATCCTGTATGCGTTCGTGTCCTCCGTCACGCCGGGGCCGAACAACCTGATGCTGCTGGCATCGGGGGTGAATTTCGGGTTTCGCCGCACGATCCCGCATATGCTGGGCATCGGTGGCGGCTTTACGGTGAT
>JGI24724J26744_10001810_pt1 | contig 14456 bp, 18 predicted proteins | sample Cruoilmetagenom7_FD_26744 | JGI IMG/M metagenome (IMG submission 26744)
TNAAGTGNGGCTCTAACCAACGGATATTGGCAAAGCAGATACTGGACTTCTTATTGGCAAGACCAATATTGGCAAGATTATGGCAGCGCAATCGGGAGCTTGCTCCCTCCAGGTTATTGGCAGAGCAGATTTTGGACTATAGGCTATTTTTTCGAGGATTTTTGGCATGAATACGGCAGCGCAATCGGAGACCTGCTTTCTCCAGGATACTGGCAAAGCAGGTATTGGGCAAGATGTTATTTTTCCGATGATTTTTGGCATGACTATGGAGTGGGTAAAATGGCGACAGCAAACGACATAATAAATGCGGCTTTCAGGAAAATAGGATTATCGAATCCGTCTTCTTCGGATGCGGATAACGCTTTGTCCTCTCTCAATGATTTAAGAGGGGCATGGGGGCTTGAATTTCTTATAAACTCTGTCACAAGCGAGAGTTTTAACCTGGTGACAGGGCAATCGGTCTATACAATAGGATCGGGAGGCGATTTCGATACTGTCAGACCTGTTAAAATTGACTCTTTCTATTTAAGAGACTCCAACGGTTATGACAGAATAATGACGGAAATATCTCCGGATGATTATGACAGGATAAGATATAAAGGGTTTTCCGCTAAACCGTATTGGTTTTATTACTTGCCTGAGTATCCTTTGGGTAAGATAATACTGAATAAAGAGCCTGACCTTGTTTACACGGCTTATTTCAAATTTGTAAAAAATTTTACTGAATTCGTTGATATAACCGACACGGTTGATTTACCAAACGAATACAAAGAAGCGTTAATATACAATCTAGCAATAGCGGAAGCGGAAAACAGAGATGTCCAGATAAGTCAATCTGCGTATAGTCGGGCGGCGGAAACGAAAGGCTTGATAAGCAGAAGAAATGCGGCGGCGGCGCTTCCTCGTCTTGCCGACTCTGGCTTTGGGAAAGGCAGATACAATATCTTTACGGACGAAAACGAATGAGTTACACCGGAAAAACATATCGCATTCCTTGCGAAGCGGGCGGGTTTGACAACAGCCTTAATGTTGATATAGAGCCTGTTAGTATGACTGACGTCTTAAACATAAATTATCATAGAGACGGAAGAGAGAAGAGAGGCGGGGTTAAGAAAGTAAACAGCGTTGCGGTTTCAAACTCTCCAGAGATAATGGGGCTATGCCAATTCAGGAAGAAGAATGGCGATGTTTTCATCGTAACCGGAACAGAGAATGGGAGACTGCAAAAAGATTATTCTACCGAGCTAAAATGGGGGCTTATAGCTAACAGTTATTTCAATTTTGTGACATTCGACGACGTTTTATATATAACCAACGGAAACAATATTCCTCAAACATGGGATGGCGTTAATGACGTAACCTCTGATTTATCTTTGATCCCGACAGATTGGACTGGAACAAATTACCCGAAACACATGATAAAACATGGCAGGGGAGTTAGCGAAAGACTTTGGGCTTACGGCTGTTCCAGCAATCCGGAACGTATTTATGTATCGAAGAACAATGCGGATGATTTCTCAGACGCAGAAGTCACCGTTTTGAACATAGAGACAGGCGATGGATACGGAATTGTCGGTCTGGCTGAATTCGGAGACAGGGTGATTGCGTTCGGCAAAAATAAGTCTTACTTGATAGACGACTCCAGCTCTAGCGTAGCTGATTGGGGATATTCAGACGCCCAATGGGTAGGAGGGGTTGCGAGCGAGAAGCTTGTTATAAGGACTCCCAACGATATAATTTGCATGACGGCTGACGGGGATATTTACTCGGTCAGATCAGTTGAGTCTTACGGCGATTATAAGGCGGCTTCGTTAGCAAGACCAACTCATATAGACAGATGGATAAGAGACAATATTGATTTGACTCAAACGGATAAGTTTTGGGCTGTGTATGACTCGACATTTCGGGCAATCCGTATTTTCATGGTTCGCCTGAACAGAATACAAGTCGATGTCTGTTTGATGTTTTTTATCGACAGAGGGATCAAAGACGGGTGGACTAAGCATTTATTTGCAAGCGATCTTATGGCCAGCGGGACGGAGATCGAGACTGCCAATGTGAAAAAGATATATACTGGCGGAGCTGATGGGTATGTATTTGAATTAGAAGCCTCTGAGGCCAATGATAATGGAGACTCTTATTACGGCGGGTTTACAACGGCCTATTCAGGGTTTGATAACACAAGATATAACAAGAAATATAGCGGGGCATGGTATACGGTGATCCCTCAAGGGACGGAAGAACTTAATGTCAATTGTAATATAGACGGTTATCCTTTAGCTGAGGGGACTTTTTTAGTAGATGAGAATGGCGATAATATTGGAGACGAAGCGGATAACAGGATTGTGGGCGATACTTTCAAACACTGGACTATTTCTGCCACCGGAGGAACTCACGAAAACTTAAGTCATCAGATAGAAGGGATGGGCAAGCGAATACAACTTGAAGTATATAATGACGTATTGGACGAAGATTTCTTTGTGTCCGACATTTTGATGGATTTTATGCCGTTAGGGAACGAGCCATCATAGGGGTGAATTATGGCGATAAATGAAGAAATAAAAGATTATGGAGAGGTTGCTACTCCGGCATTAACTGATACTTTTTTATGCCAGCAATCCGGAGTGACCAAGAAGATAACAACAAGCCAAGGGCTGGCGACGAACGCGGAGACGATAACTGGAACTGTCACAAACAAGGCGGTTACTCCCGCCAATTTGACGGCGAAAATAGACACAGACACAACTATGGCGGGCGACTCGGACACCAGAATTCCAAGCCAGAAAGCGGCTAAAGCCTTCGTTGGAGTTCGTATTGTTAACAAAGGCAAGGCATGGATTTCTCATGGCAACAATGTAATAACTTTTGCTTCAGCTCATTCGGATAATAATTACAGGTGGGCAGCCTCTTTGGCAACTGATGGCATGGGCGGGATTACTCCCAGAAACGGCAATTTATCTGTGTTCTTATCAAATGAAAGCACGACCAGAGGCAAAGTTAGAATAGAAGGAGGCTACGGCTTCACATCCGGCGGTTATGATGCGGGAGGAATTGCAGGCACAACAGAGCGGTTTGACGATGTAGCCAATACACACACAGCCAGAACAGATGCCACTGCAAGACAAAAGGTGGCAAGCTATTCGTTAAACGGCTATGGTTTCACATCCGGCGGTTACATAGCGGCGATTGCAGGAACAACAGAAAGGTTTGACGATGCCGCCAACGCCCACATAGCCAGATTAGACATTACTGCGAGAGAAAGATTGGCAAGTTATTCGTTAAATGGTTACGGCTTCACATCCTGCGGTTGGATAGCGGCGGTTACGGGGACTACTGAAAGGTTCGACGATGTTGCTAATACTCACACGGCCAGAATGGCCGCTACTGCGAGATATGCTTTAGACGGCTATTCTCTAAATGGTTACGGCTTCACATCCTGCGGCGATGACGGAGCGATTTCAGGGACAACTGAGCGATTTGACGATACTGCGAATGCCCACACAGCCAGAACAGCCGCAACTGCAAGACGCGATATAGTCTGTTATTCGTTAAATGGTTACGGCTTCACATCCTGCGGTTGGATAGCGGCGGTTACGGGGACTACTGAAAGGTTCGACGATGTTGCTAATACTCACACGGCAAGAACAGACGCTACTGCGAGATATGGTTCAACGGGCTATTCTTTAAGCGGTTATGGTTTTACATCCTGCGGTGACGACGGATCGCTTGCGGGAACTACTGAAAGATTTGACGACGTGGCCAATGCTCACACAGCCAGAACAGCCGCCACTGTGAGAAGATATTTGGCGGGTTATGCAACAAATGAATATTTTATAAATTATCTGAATTTTGACGGTTAATTATGGGTAATCCAATAAGTTATTATCCGGCGGTAGTTACTCCGGCCTCGACAGACGAGTTTATATGCCAAAGCGACGATTTATTGAAGAAGATAACCACAGAGGACTTTTTTTCGTCTGATCCTGAAATTATGGCCGGTAGCGATAATATTGGCAAAGTAAGTCCTGCTGGGCTTACGTCAAAGATCGATACCGATCCTACAATGATGAAGAATTCGGATTACAGAATACCGAGCCAAAAAGCATACAGGGCTTATGTTGGCAATACTATCATCAATAAGGGCAAGGCATGGATTTCTCATGGCAACAATGTAATAACGTTTGCTACAGCTCACTCGGACAATAACTATAGATGGGTGGGATCTTTAAATATCGGAAGTATGGGCGGAGTTACCTCCAGAAACGGTAATTTATCGATCTTCCTGTCAAATGAGACTGCCTCCAGAGGCAAAGTCAGAATAGAAGGCGGTTACGGTTTCACATCCAATTCGAGCGCGACAGAAAGGTTTGACGATGTTGCGAACACCCACACAGCAAGAACAGTAGCTGCCACAGATCAGTTAGCGGGTTATTCATTAAACGGCTATGGTTTTGTATCTTGCGGTTATGACGGGGCAATTGTAGGCACAACCGAGAGGTTTGACGATACCACTAACGCCTACACAGCAAGAACAGACGCCACTGCAAAAAGATATTTAGCGGGTTATTCATTAAATGGTTATGGCTTCACATCTTGCGGTTATGACGGGGGGTTTTTAGGGACTACCGAAAGGTTTGATGATGTAGCTAATACACACACAGCGAGAACAGCCGCCACTGCAAGACAAAGATTAGCGGGTTATTCATTAAATGGTTACGGCTTCACATCCTGCGGCGATGACGGGGCGATTGCAGGAACAACAGAAAGATTTGACGATACCGCAAATACCCATACGGCAAGATTGGATGCTACTGCGAGAGAAAGGACGGCAGGTTATTCTCTAAACGGTTATGGTTTTACCTCTTGCGGTTTCATAGCGGCAATTGCAGGAACGACAGAAAGGTTTGACGATGTTGCGAACACCCACACAGCAAGAACAGCGGCTACTGCAAGAGATAGATTAGCGGGTTATTCATTAGATGGCTATGGGTTTACTTCTTGCGGTTTCACCTTGTTATTCACGGTAGGAACGACAGAAAGGTTTGACGATATTGCAAACGCCCACACGGCAAGAGCAGACGCAACTGATAGAGATGGATTAGCAGGTTATGCAACAAATGAATATTTTATAAATTATTTAACAACGGGGGCATAATGAACTATCTGGAAATAGCAAACGATGACAAAGACAAGGAAATAATGCGGGAGATCGTAAATATGGACTTTGATGTCGCTTTGTCGGAGTTGCAAATTGAGAATTTCATTTTAAACGATATTGAATATCCAACGGCTTACGGCAAGCATATCCAGACTAAAACAGAACTCAAGAAAAGAGTAAACGAATTGATCGACCTCTATTATGAAATTAAGGAAGACGATATAAGAATAAGGCAAAAGGCAAGAGCCAAAGAGGCAGAAGAGCAAAGCTCTCAGTTTAACAATGGAAGCTTTCTCAGCGCCGAGTTAATACAGTTAGAGATTGAGAAAATAACTTTACGAATGGAGAGCAGGAAGAAACGAGCCTCCAGCGTCTTGAAGGAGTTGAAGATATTTTATTCCATTTATAACGAAAATCCTGAATTCCATGAAATGAGCGAAGAGGAAGCTTTCCCTTACGATGCCGAGCAATGGGCGCAGAAAACAATGAATATGCCGCAAGTATTTGAGGAAAGATACGGAGCAATGTATATGACAAAGGCATTAGGAAAGAAAACATACGACAAATATTTAGAAATGCGAAAAGAGAAGTTAGGCTTATTGCCTAGAGAGATATTTAACATAAAGCAATTGAAGGGGGCATGATATGAATATAGCGGATATTTTGGCAGCAGAACAACAGCAACAACAACTAGGACAAATTGCCGCTTATCAAGCAGCATCTCCACAGCAACGAGAACAATTCGAGAATTATCTTGTTGCGGGGCTTGATCCTACTAATTGGGCAACGTGGAAGATGGCGAAAGAGGCAGAGACAGCCTCTCGAAGAGAAGAAGAGATGGAACAGTATCTTCTTGCCGAAATGGGGTTGCGATATGACGAAAAAGGCAATCTGGTGAGAATGACGGAAGAGGAGCAATTAGCTTTGATGACGTCCGCAGGGCGGGAAGAGTATCAAATCGGCAAATTAATGCGGGAACGGCAAAGAATGGCTTTAGAGGGCAGGTTGCCGTTATCTCCGGCTTTAGAGCAGGAATTCGCAGACCAGCAAAAGACTATGGACGCTGAGATGTCTGCACGGTTAGGCAGAGATTGGCAGACATCAACTCCTGGTATACAAGCGGGGTCAAGAGCAAGGCAAAGAGAAGGGTTGATAAGAGAAGAAACCAGAAGAGGCATGATATCTCAAGGCGAGGCCTTAAGTCAGGGGCGCAGAGGTTTGGAGGCTCAAATAGGAGGGCAGAAGGTAGGGCAATATACGCAATTACCTTATACAAGAATGCCTTTAACCGGCATATACGGAAACATTGGCAGCATGTACCAAAGAGATCAGGAAAGAGAAGCTCAGGAACAAGCCGGATTATACGGAGCATGGGGTCAGTTGTTAGGCGCTGGGATGCAATCTGGGGCGACAGCTTATGCGGGGAGATAATATATGAATACTAAATGGACAGGATTTATAGAGGGTTTGGCAAGCGGCGTTGGAGGTTTGCCGGCCGCTTATCAAAGAGGTCAACAAATAAGCGAAACAAGTAGAAAACGAAGGGGGCTTAAAGATTATCAGGAAGGCATGGAAGAATTGCTGGCCGAGTATAACCAAAAAAGAGGAGAGGGGATGCCGGTATCTAAAGAAGACTTCGCTAGACGAGAAAAATTACTGGAAACCAATGTAAGACCTCTTGTCAATATGTTTTACGACCGAGCGGGGACATACGACCCTACCAAAGGCCATAAAGGAGTATATTGGCGGTTTAAACTTAAGAATGGCGAATATTTAGGTAACCATATTTACAGTCTTGGTACTCCGTTTACTCCTAAAAAAATGAGAGACAAAGGGCATTGGGAAGTTATAGATATTGCGTCCAAAGCAACAAAAGCTAAAGCGACTGTGAGAGCGAAAGGAGCAAAATCCAGAATTGCCGATACTAAAGTATATGCGAACTTTCAAGAGAAGTCTCTTAAAGAGCAAGAAAGGAGCTTGCACACAATAGAAGAAATAGCAAAAACATATGGTGGGAAAGTAAAGAAAACCAGCAGGTATAATCTTTTGGGGTTCGGATTTGGAGAAACGTATTACATAGAAATAGATGGCAAAGCGTTTAGTCCTGAAGATTTGAAAAAGTTGCCACCTGCAAAAACAAAAAAACCTTGGGAATAAAAATAAATGGCAAAAAGCTGGGAAGAAACTATCAAGCATGAATTATACAGGACAGCCGATAAAGCTGGGAAAGAGAGGTGGAAACAACAATACTTCGACGAGGTTGTAATTCCTCAGCTTGATCCTAAAGAAGTTGAGCAATCTCGAGTTGAATTCTATAACTATGCAAGATCGCTGGAAAAACCATCGCCCGAAGAAAAACCGTCTCCTGAAAAGTTTAAGCCAGTCTCACTAAGCAACCAGAGTTTGGAAGAAGAATACGCATTGGGCAAAGAAATGCGGAGAAGGGAGGAAAAGAAAAAGCGAAGATATATGATGAGCGGAGCGGTTAGCAGCAATATACTGGAAGACCCTGTTACGTCCGCCGTTACGTTCGGAGCGTTCGGAGCGGGGAAAGCGGCGAAGGGAGGTAAGACATTAGGGCAAGCGATCAAGTTTGGCATGAAAGAAGCCTTCAGCGATTTGACTTTCGGCGTTCCTGATCTTACAAAAATAATACACAGAGGTTTAGTTAAGACCATCTATGACGCAAGCAAGACAGGCGGTAAGGAGCTTGCCAAAGAATTCACAAGCAAGTATGGGGCGCATCAAATAATAGCGCCGTCTTCCATGGCTGAAATAGCTGAAAAAACCTTTCAAGACATTCTACAAATTGCGAAAGTCGATAGTCCGGAAGTTTACAGAATGTTAATGGCCAATCCGCAAGAAGTTAGAAAACAAATAATCAAACAAGCCGTTGAATTGGAGAACAAAGCTTCCAAAAGATTAAGCCAATCCCAATTGGGAGGGGAACTTTTAAACAAATCATTGAGGGAACAGGAACAAACATTAACGGGAGTATTGGGGGCGGGGGATATGCAAAGAATATTGGCAGGCGGAAGGCCGGATTTGCCTCCCAAAGATATATACAGGATGCAATCACGTCAAGGTTTGTTGGATGTCGGCGAGAAACTAGCAAAAGAACAAAAAATGTTCGGGGAAGAGCCGGTAAAAATAATTTCTAAAGCTACTCCTCCTGAAGTTGCAATTCCTAAAATCACGAAAGATTACGAATTCCTGCAAAAAATGCAAACAGCGAAAAAAGACATTCCAGAAACAACTTATTATGAAATTTTAAAAGGCAGAAAATCGAACGAGATAACAAATCCAAAAGAGCGGAAAGAGATACTGGAAACTCTCGAAGCGTTAAAAAAGCCGGTTAGCTCTCCTCCGGAAATAAGAACAGTTATTGATAAGACTATAGGAAAAGCGAAAACGCCAGAAGAGATTAGAGTATTACATGAAGGCGTAATCAATAAACTCAGGAGAGGCGGTTTCCAGTCGGGCAGAAAAGCCATAAGCGATACTCCCTCAGGCCGTAAGATAGCGGATATTATGACAAAGACTTTTGACGATGCGGAGAGGCTGGCAGGAGATAATGTAGCCAATTTCTATCAGAATATAAAAACCTTAACAAAGGCAGAAAAAACAAATCTGGTCAAGGTTCTGGACGGTAGAGCAAAGCCTGTTTCTGACAATGTCATTAGAGTGGCGGCCGAAGAGCGGGGACGGCTGGATGGCATAGTTAAAATGGTAGAGGATTTGCCGGAAGGCAGCAAATTAACGGTATTAAATCCGAAAGTCAGGAAATGGAAGATAGGAGGGCAAAGAGGCAAGTGGACGATATTGGATGAAAACGGCAAAATGATAGAAGAGTTTGTAAAAAAAGCGGATGCAACTTCGGCGCTAAAAGGACATTTACACAAGCCATTTCTGTCACGGGAAAACTATTTTCCCCGTGTTCTGAAAGAGGGAGTATTCACAAACAAAACAGAAGAACTGGCCGATCATTTATTAAAAACTGACCAAATAGCGAAGATAGGAGCTGCTGGAAAAAAATTAAGCGATAGCGAAAGACGCAGGATAGCTATTGATATGCTTAATAGCTATGCGAAAAGGAATAGAGAAAGAAGGTTCGGAAATTTACAGATAGCGAGAGAGTTTAATTTGCCTGAATGGGCTTATGAAACGGATATAGAGGTTATTTTGCCTCATTATTACACCAGAGCGACAAAAAGAATACTGGAGGCCAGGAACTTCGGGAGTAATGATCAGAAAATATACAAAACGTTAATGGAGAAAGCGCTGGAAGAGGGAGCGGACACGGCTCAAATAAAGAGACTTGTCGACAGAGCTTTAGGCAAGGAAATAACAAACGATATAGCTCAATCGTTAATTGCGGCTGCCACCGGTTTCAACGTCGTTACTAAAATGGGGTTTTCAGCAATATCTCAGACGACACAAAGACTTTCCGCATTGTATAGAACAAACGGGAGATCGTTTGCCAGGGCTATTTTATATAAACATGCCAACAAAAAAGAAGCGCGGGACTTTTTTATCAGAAGTGGAGGCGGTTTAAGAGACGTTGCAAATCAGGCAAGAGCGCAATTGCAGGGTCATGCGTTGGGCAAAGGGAAATGGGGAGAAGTTCCTGAAAAATTCCTGAAATACACCGGATTTTCAAAACAGGATATTCAATCAAGATATGTGGCTTCATTATCGGGAAAGTTCTATGTCGAATATTTGGCAAAGAAACTAATAAAAAAGCCATCGAATAAATTTGCCAGAAGACGGTTAGAGGGCTTGAATATTGATCCTGATGCAATATTATCGAGAGGTTTATTAAAAGAAGATTTATTAAAAGGAGCGCAAAAGGCCGAGATAGACACAAACTTTAGAGGCAGAACACTCGATCTGCCTGAATTTATGACATCTTCATTTGGAAGAATAGTTACGCAATTTCAATCGTTTATGTATCAGCAAACAAAAATGTTAAGAGATCATGTTGTTTATGAAGCTTTCAAGCATGGAAACCCGATGCCCATGGTTTATCTTCTGACCATGGGGCAAGTAAGCGGCGAAGCGGTGAACCAGATAAGGGCAAAAATAACCAGCAGAGAACGACCAGATAAAACGTGGAGAAGAATACTGGAAAATTATGCAGCGACGGGAGCTATAGGGATATTTGAAACAGCGTTTTCCACGATTAGATATAGCAATGCGATAGGCGGAGCAACTACCGGAACAGCGCAAACAGCGATAAAAGCGGGGAAAAGTATTGCAGCCGGAGACGATATCGAAAAGATTGTATACAATTTGACTCCTCTTGTTCCTCTTGTCGGACAGTATGTAAGACCTTTGGTCAAGCCTAAAAAAAGTGAGTTCGATATAAAAGACTTAAAAGGGGGCTTTGATATAAAATGATTACTAAAGATACTTTCCGAGAGGTTAAAGACCAGAATGCGAAACTTGACATCCTATTCGATTTTTTATATGATACGAGAGAGAGAGTCGTAAAGATTGAAGACCGGAAACAATGGGACACAGCTTATGCCGCAATAGCGGGAGCGACTACTGCCATAGTAGTTTTGATAACTAAAGTTTTATTTTGGAAACATTAATTTTTAAAAGGAGGTTTTATGCTTGACACAATTCTTAATAACTTAAAGACTTCTATTGCTGGAACGGCCTCTGCAATAGCGGCGATAATAGCATTGTTCGGGTTCAATGTTGATCCGATACTAATATCGTCTTTGTTAGCAGTAATTGTTGCAGTTTTAGGCTTACTTGCTAAAGATTAATATCGTTTTTTCTCCTAATTTTACTACGCTTACCCGCTATTCAAAAGATAGCGGGTATTTTTTTGCCCTATTACAAAAAAAGTGTTGACAATAAATTTATCTATGTGTACATTACGAGCATGAGGATTTTAAAAATGGATAAAGTCAAGCTTGTTGGAAAGAATAAAAAGTGGGCGAGGCGGCCAATTACAACAAACGAATATAAAGCGTTCAAGGAAGAGATAAGGGTATTGACTAAAGCCGTTGATATAAAAGCTCCACAAGAACTGTTCATTCAAGTGAAGTCTTATCACGATATAGACGCCACCATTCAGGTTATTCTGGACGGAATGGAAACAAAGGCTTTTGGAAATGATAAAGATATTTTAAGGCTTGTCATTGAGAAATTCCCGATTAAAAAAGGCCAGTTAGGAAGTATAAGGGTGTTCGGGCATACCTTGAAAAAAAGGCTTGATTGGCGAAATTAAAAAAATGGAGGTTTATTTTGAAACGAAAAATGAGGGTCGTATTAAGTGTGAGCGCTCCTGTATCAGTTTATGAGCGGTTTTACAGGATTATTGACAGCGATAAGACGGGCAGAAAGACATACGAAATATTTGAAGATATGCTTCAAACTTACGAAAAAAAGTTAATGCCGTATGTATACATCAAAAAAGGAAAATAGCATGTTTATACCAGTTTCGGTTAATGATAATGAAAGAAAACTAGCATTGAAATTATTCGCAGACGATAAGTATGGAGAGTTGAGGAAAGCTATTAAGGACGGAGAGTTCTTTGATACGCTTGCGCCTCTTGCGGAAAAGGCCGGAGCATTAGAGTATTGGAATAAGTTTACTGATAGGTGGAAGTACGAGATGGGTTGTTATCCTAGCGTTACTAACGAAATGAGGAGAAAGGCATTTCTTAAATTGGAAGATGAAAGGTATGTCTATTTTTCGGGTCGCGATTGGCAAGGCGTTACTGATGAGATGAGGAGAGCGGCATTTGCCAAATTGAAAGAAGAACGATGGATATGCCAAGCAGGTTGCGATTGGCATGGTATTACTGATGAAATGAGAAGAGAAGTATTCCATAAATTAAAAAAAGTGGAATATATGTTTTGGGCTTGTTGTGATTGGTCGGGTGTTACTAATGAGATGAGACAGAAAAATCCTCAAGTAGATATGTTATGTAAACTACACTTAGTTAAGAAACGCTGACGAAATAAGGAGAATAGTAAAATGAAAAATCATACGTGTTGCCCTTACGGTCACATCTTTCCTTGCGGTGAAGATGGAGACGCTATCACTGCTTGTGTAGATATCGACAGAGACGGTAATCTGTGGGTTATGAATGACGAGTTAGAAACAAGAGTAAACTTTTGCCCTTATTGCGGTGAGAGATCAGTAGATCAAATCCCTTGGAGGACAGAGAGATGATTGTAGGAATAATTAACAAACAGTTAAAAAGAATATTTTGTAAACCGTTAAAAGAAGAAGAGATCAAAAAGCTCTATCAAGCGAAGAAGATCAAGGAGGCACAAGATGATAATTGTGATAATATTCATTGCGGTTCTATCCCTTTTTATCGTCGCAGATAATTACGGGATCAATCTTATTTTATTGTTACCAACGTTTTTCTTGCTAGGAACAATCGTTCATAGCGGAATGAATGATTACCCTGAGTTGCTGGCAAAGAAAAATGAGATACTCGCGATGGAAAACAGGTTGCACAGGCGGATGCCGTTTTATGATCAATCAGCTTTGAGGGCGACTGTGATGTTAACCGAGGCGGAGTATAACTTTGAGCTTACAAAGTCTCAATATTACAAATCAAACTGGAGAACAATATTATTCGCAGACGGTCTGTTTATCGATTCTCGAATTATGGACTTGAAGCTAATTCAAAAGAAAAGAAGGCGATGACATGGATTATGACAAGCAAAGAAAGCGAGCGTTACGGTTATTCAAAGGCAAAAAGTATGCTGAGTTACGGCAAGCTGTCAGAGACGGAGAATGTTTCGATGTTCTTTTACCTTTAGCAGAGAAAGCTGGAGCAATAGAGCATTGGGATAAGTTCATAGACGAATGGAAATATTATGCAGGCGAGGATTGGGACGATATTACTGACGAGATGAGAAGAGAAGCATTCCCTAAGCTGAAAGAAAGAGAGTGGGTGCGTCGGGCTTATTATGATTGGTCGGGCATTTCTGCTTTATACAAGAACAAATAAAACAAAAGGAGATAAAAGAATGGAAGACAACAAAAACATCGAAGTTATTAAAAAACTGTCAGCGAACATGGACTCAACAGGTGTTCAAAGAACAAGCGGGGTAATAACAAAAAAAGGATATGACACTACCGGCTTTGGATATCAATATGATGTCGATAGGTTCAATGAAGTATTGGGGACGGAATGGGGGTATAGCTGGGAAATTCTTTTACATGAGAAAGGGACATATAAGAATGATAGACCTTTCCATGAAATAACTGTAAGAGTATATATTTGGATAATAGACAGGAGAAACTGTAGAGATTGTGTTGGCGGACATACAAGCTCCACTTATGCGGATGCGTTAAAGGGAGCAATGACAAACGGATTTAAAAAAACAGCCGCTTTTTGGGGAGTAGGCAGAGAAGCTTATGCGGGAGAACTCGACGACGATAATAGGCCGTTGCCCGAAAAGCATGAGAACAAAGTAGTGACTCCCCAACTATCACAAAAAGAGCAAGCGATTAAATACCTTAACGAACTGCCGCAAACCGTAAAAGACTTTTTCAAGGCATTAGAACTTCCACAAGAAAGCCAATGGGATTTTTGTAAGGAACGTAATTTCAATATTGACATAATCAGAGAAGAAGCTGAAACGACCAAGGAGGAAAACAATGAATGAATTAAAATTGCAATTAGATGGCATTTCCATCAACAAAATAATAGAAAATATTGATAGCTATTCAGACGAGGCTATTCTGGCCGCATACGATTTTGTTAGAAAGATTAATTCGGATTTGCGATATAAAAAGCTTTGTCTTAGCAAAACATTAATTGACAGGATGACAGAGGATCAGTCTACAAAAGCTCAATTTGTAGACGTTAACGGCGAGAAGAAGATAGCGTCATTGAAAAAAGGCGTTATGCAATGCGATCATAAGCACGCTGACATGGAATATAAAGATGCGGGTTTTGATCCGCTCGAAATTGGAGAATACACTTTTAAGCCGATTTGGAGTAAAGCAAAGAAAGCTATAAAATTCGGGGGCGAAAAGAAGAAAATATTAGAAAAGCTATTTAAAGAGACTTCTAAGTCAATAGAGATAGACTAATAATGTCGATTTATTGGGCTCTAAAAGTGCGTTTCATCGAGCTTTTAGAGCCCCTTGTTAAAAATCTGGTACAAAAGGGTTAAAAGAATGAAAATACCTAAAATTATGACAGATCGTCGCGGTGATCTCGATTGGGGCTGTTTGCTAGTTTGTGTAATGCTGATACTGTTTGGAATAAATTTGATCTGGTTGATATGGGAGCTTGCGTTATGAGAAACC
>JGI24724J26744_10001812_pt1 | contig 14450 bp, 14 predicted proteins | sample Cruoilmetagenom7_FD_26744 | JGI IMG/M metagenome (IMG submission 26744)
AAATCCTGGGGAGAATCTCAGATAAATCCTTGCTGCGTTCCCTGAAAAAAGAGATGGAGAACAATGCCGGGTCGCTGATTCGGTCTCATATCTGCCAAGCGTTGGGCTGGCTTGCCAGTATGGATATGCGGACAGCTATTTCCATTCTCATGAAAGCTGCAGATGATGATGCGCCGGAAGTCCGGCGGGAGGCAATCCTGCAGCTCGGTACACTTGCCCGGATCGGCAAACCGGAACGAGTTAGATTTCCGGTTTCTTCAAGGAGAACTGTGCAAACAGAGAACCGGGCAACCGGAAAGCTGGAAGATTGCCGGACATCTTTAAGAACGTTTGATGAAAGTATAACCCGAAAACTTATCAAATCTCTGAAAGAGGACCCTGCGGATGAAGTGCGAAAGGTATCTGCAGATGTATTGAGAGAAGTAGCTCAGCAAATTCTTGAATACATAAAAAATCTTCCCGCGCGGTGGACACCGCCGAAGGGATTCCCGTTGGAACATGTCAGTCAGGGTTTTAAAGCATACAGAAGAGAAGCTGCTGAATCTGTAAACGACAATCTTGATTTGCTGGAGGACATTTTCACCGGCTACAGTGCTTCCCTTAAAAAGGAAAAACAGCCGGTTATCAGAAAAGAGATAGTTCTTAACCTGGGGGACCTGTCTGCCGGCATGGCTAACCTGATTAACGTAGAGCCGCGAAGTCTAATAGGTTTTGACCGGAGCAAGCAAATATCTCTTGAGAAAACAAGGGATGTTATCTCATCCGTATTGCTGAAATTGCTGGACAAGGAAAAAAATATTACTGTCCGTCGTGAAATCGTTTCAGTCCTTCCAGATTTTAACAACAGTACAGCCGCACGCGCAATAGCCGGAGTGCTGATTAACAGCCGGGATCCGGAATTACGTGTAAGAGCCGTGGAAAGCCTGGAAAGACAGGGCGGCAGGTCAGCCGAGAAAGCTTTGCTGAATGTTATGACCGATTCCCGCACAGGGGATGGACTCCGCAAGAAAATCATAGCTGCGCTTGGCATTTGCAGTCCGGGATTGCAGTTTCTGAACTCATTGCAATTGCAGCAGGTGAAGGAAATATTCCTATCAGAAGCAGTGCCGTCACTGCCCTTGGCCAAATCGGAGACACGACTGCGCTTCCTGCAGTTATTGCTGTTTCCGGAGACCCCGATGTTTCATTGCGGTTATCAGCCGTATCCGCACTATCCCGTTTGGGCGGGAACAAAGCAGTTAACTCACTAATTCTGAGATTGAGGGTAGATGAAGACTGTTCAATACGAATCCGGGTAGTTGAACTGCTCCCCGAATTGGCCGGCAAGCAAGCCCTGCCCGCTCTCAGAGAAGCCCTCGGAGATATAGAACCGTCTGTCCGAAAGACTGTTGTCAGGACCATCGGAGAAATCGGCAGTAAGAACAGCTTGATTGACATACTCAACATTCTGAGCGATGATAAAGATATTACGGTTCGTGCCGAAGCTGTCACTGTTGCTAGGCTGCTGGGAGATAAACGGGCTGTTCCGGCTCTTATAAGTTCTCTTCATGACAGCAGCGAACTGGTTCGTGCCCGGGCTGCTGAAGAACTCAGCAGAATCAGGGACGGGAGAGCATGTTCTGAGCTTTTCAGGGTATGGAAAACAGACAAAAGCCCGGAAGTGAAAGCTGCTGCCCGTAGGGCGATATGCAGGCTCAAACCATTTTGCAGAAGTGAGTATGAGCGGATGATGCGGGAAATCGAAGAACGACAATAATCAACGGAAGCATTACAGGAAGAAGGTATTTCTAACATAAGGGAGGGAACATGGTATCTTATACATGCCGCAAATGCAAACGGATGGTGGACTGGGGAGCACGAACCTGCCGGCACTGTGGCTGCGAATCTCCGACTTCTGAAAACGTAAGAGAGCCAAAGAAATTTGTAAGGAAGAAACGTCCAGGAGGATCGGTACCATCTCTTATGGGTAATTGGTGGTGGATTGTGCTGTGCTTGTTGTTTATGGCAGCAGTAATTTTCTCTCATCTGTTTGGATTGTATGATTTCGACCGTTTTTTCCCGAAAGTCGACTGGAAATAGGATGGCAGGACTGAAAACATGCCGGATGCGTTTTCTATTGCCCATTATCGTGTTCCTATGCATTCTATGTGATTATGCCTGCCCGGCTGATCCGGCAAGAAACAACAACCCAATAATAGTTAACCACATGAGCATTTCAATCCTGTCTTCCATAAGACAGCCTTGACAAATCCTTCTTTTCGCTGATTGACATAAAGAAACCCCAGCTCTATGCAAAGAGCCGGGGTCGTCTTATAATCGACCGAAGTGCGTCAGGCTTTTACTACGTTTGTNGCCTGTTGTCCTTTAGGACCTTCTGTAATTTCAAACTCCACTTCTTCGCCTTCTCTCAGCGTCTTGAATCCTTCTCCCTGAATTGAAGAATGATGCACAAATACATCCTCACCTTCCTCCGGAGTTACGAAACCGTAGCCTTTCTGGTCGTTAAACCATTTTACTGTTCCTTTTACCATCTTCCTGTTTCACCCCCTTGTATCTTAAGCCCTCTGCCCTGATGAAAATAAAAAACCGTGAATCTGAGTCTATATTTCACGGCCTTTGTTTATTCATTAATTCACAAGCACTAGAACTTAACCTCAAATTTACTGCAATCCTACTTTACCACTTTCCCCTCCCCCTTGTCAAGAAAAGAATTTGCTTGATGAATCAAACCCCTACAATTTTCCACCACCCGAAACTGAGAAATTACGCTGTCAGCGCAGGGGGACAATACACTACTCAGCCGGTTCGGCTTTTTTCACAAGGTCTTTTCTTAGATTTTCCACAACGGAACCGGACAACTCGAATATTTCTTCTCCGCTCTCAAGCCTTGCGTAGAAATTACCTTCTCCGGTCTTCTTGCCTATCAACAGGGTCTCTTCAAAAGCTTCTTCCTCTTCTTTTTCTATCCTGACAGTCAAGCTAATCTGCGGTTCATGTAACCCGTACCTTCCCAAATCCTCTGTTCCCTCAGCAGCAAATCCCTCAACCTCAAGTCCGGAGATATCCCAGATAATATCACCAATTGTATCCGTATCTATTTCAGCTCCGTCCGGCTCAATCAGTTTCCAGTTATCCTCAGCATCTCTCTCACATAAATATTTACCGCCTTCTCTATCCAGAACAAGCCTTTTTACATCACTGACAGAAAAAGTCAGAATCTTTTTGTCCCTCAGCTCATCCGGCGTAATTGCTAAATCCGTAATAATATCTTTATCAACCAGGTATACTGAATCAAAAGCTTTCCTTCTCGCATATATTTTGCCTTCTTCCCTGTTACCAAACATCACCGAACGCAGAGTGTCCTCATCCCAAATCGTTACTGTAAGCTCCGGTGATGAAAATCCAAACTTCTCGTCATCAGACGGGTCCTCTGAAACAAACTCCTCAACTTTTAAATNATTTAGCTTCTGGAAAATTTCACCTATTTTGCCGGAGTCACAACGGGCAATCAGGGGTTTTATAATATGCCATTCATCCCCNTCCCTCTCACATTCAAGAGAACCTTCCTTCTCCTCAATAAGGAATTTCGTTGCTTCAAACCGGTNAACTTCAATAACCTGTTTGTCACGCAAATCATCTACAGCTTTATCAATATTGTTGAGCAGGCTGCCTCTTACAAGAAGGATTTCCCCCGCATCCTTTAACATTGCATACATATTATTTCCCACAACGGAATCATCGCCCAGCAGGAACGTAACCGACCTGTTTCCCAGCTGTACAGCCACTTCAATTCCGGGATTGTCCAAACCAAAGTCTCCTAACCTGATATCTTCCCCTTCCCCGCCCTCCAATCTTCTCTCAGCTGTCAAAGACTCAAGCCTTGAAACCATGGTATCCATTTCGTTCTTATCAGCCCTGACATTCAACGGCGCAACCATCTGCCATTTCCCTTCTTTTCTCTCACATATAATCAGCCGCTCTCCTTTTTTCAGGCTCAGCTTATTAACATCCCCGGACTCGAAATCAAACACCTTCTTAGCTTTCTCTTCACGCTCTTCCGTCGTCGGCATTTCCCTCTCATAGAAATAAATATAGGAACCGATACCCGCCACAATAATAAGAAAAGTCAGTGTTTTAATCCACTTCATTAACCATACTCTCCCTACATAAACATTCAGCGAACACTGTTAACTTGAAAATACCGGGAATTGTCCTGAGACGGACTTCGAAACTTAGCTTCTTCTCTTGACCCATACAATTATGCCCATGGAAATTACTATAAGCGGAAGCCCTGCAATTGTCCCCCAGAATATCGTCTGCATCTGCCTTCCGGAGAGGGTCACTTTCCTTATATCCGGAGATTTAGGCCCTATTGAAATCAATTTCTCTTTCCCTGCAAGCCAGTTTATAGAATTAAGCAGGAAATCAGAATTTCCAACGCTCGCTATCTGCGCATTTGATATAAAATCCGAATCGCCAAAAACAACCATCCTGAACCCAACCGTCCCTTCATCCGCAGGCGATTCCCTCCTGTTCACCGCCACTGCAACGGATACAGGACCTTTCCTATCTTCACCTTCATCATACTTTGCTTCCTCTTCTTCAATATTTGTTTCCGCCCACGCCTCACCGGAAGTCTTTACAAGTTCCGTACCCGCAAGATTCCCTTGTGCAGAGAATTCTACCGACCTCGCAAGAGGAAATATTACCGCCACTCCTCTCATCTTGCCGGTTATTTCATGATAACCGTACTCTTCCATAAAGATAGTCGTAGGACCTGCCAACAGGAGCCTGCGTACCGGGTCAAGCACAACATCTTCTCCTATTCTCACTCCCCATTCTGCAAGCAGCCCTTCAAGCCCGCAGTTCACAAGAGGGTCAATCATTATAAGACACTTACCACCCGATAAAATATATTCACGCAGGACATCAATCTCCTGGCTGAGAAATTGTTTTCTGGCACCTACAATGCCAAGGACATCGCAGTCATCCGGCACCTTTTCTTTATCAAGCAGTGAGAGTTTTTCAACCCTGAAATTTTGCCTTTTCAACAGTTTAGCTGCATCCGATATATCCGAATCTGCAAAACCGTCAAGACCCCTTTCACCGTGCCCCGTAACAAAATAAAGAATGTCCTGTTTCTCCTGGGTAACAGCAAGTATTGCAGAAGTAAAAGCCTCTTCTCCCTTAAACTTCGGAGGAACCGGGGTTCTGGAATAAGGATTGTAGTCATATTCGAGCACATCCGACTCAGGCACATGTTTGGATTTCCCCCCGCACTCAAATATGACCGTATTCAGGTCAAACGTGTCCATATTCAACCGTCCGGCAAGAAGCTCGACTTTTCCTCTGGCTCTCTCCGCATCAATATGTTCGACTGTTATTTCGCCGGATTTTGCAGAATANTCTTCCAGAAGGTCTTTGACCTGCCTGAACACAGNTGTTCCAGGCCGGTAAAGCGTAGTTATAGANACAGGTTCGCTCAAACCCTTCAAAACGGCAACCGTCTTNGGCGAAAGACTATACTGACGGCTGCTGGTCAGGTCAAAACGATGGTGATGACGGGAATTCAGGTAATTCAGCATTGCCCACAGCACTACAAAAATAATACTGAACGCAATGACATTCGTCCCGAACTTCAGCTTCCTTACTTCCACTTCCTCACCTCAAGAACTCTGACAGCCAGGAAAAGAAACAAAACCGTAGTCGTAACATAGTAAATGATATCCTTCGTATCGATTATACCTTTCTGGAAAGGTTCGAAATGTCCGAACATATCCAGGTAAGAAAAGAGTTTCGCAAATCTGCCGGGCATCACTTCCCCCGCCCATCCGACAACCCAGAGAAAAAGAAGAACCACAAGACTTATAACNCCCGCTACAATCTGGTTTTTACTCAACGAAGATGCGAGCACCCCTATTGACATAAATACCGATCCCATAAGNACTAAACCCAAATAACCGCTCAAAAGAGGTCCCATNTCGGGGTTTCCCACTCTTCTCAGGATNGCAACGTAAACAAAGGTAGGGACAAGGAGCATGACATAGAAAAAAATGGCGGCTAAAAATTTACCTGCAATAACGTCAACTTCCCGTACGGGGTCGGTCATCAGAGTTTCTATTGTGCCGGACCTCCTCTCCTCGGCAATGAGACGCATTGTTATAAGCGGGGATATGAAAAGAAGCGTAACTGCCATGTTGGAAAGTGTATAACGGAGAGAAGCTTCCTGTATAGCTGCGAGTATCACAGAAAAAAAGTAACCCGAAATAACAAGGAAAGTGGTAAGAACCACGTATGCCATGGGGGAGAAAAAATACGCCTGAAACTCACGAACAAACAGCGCAAAAGTCTTCTTCACCCTGCCTGAACTCCTTTCTCTTTTGTAGTAAGGTGGAGGAAAATATCTTCAAGGCTCAGATCCTGCATCTTCATCTCCAGAATTATACCGCCATTCCGCGTTATTAGCCTGGATATGTCCTCCCGAAGATCCTTTCCTTTATCACATTCCACTATATAACGGTTTTTTAATCCATCCTGACTCAACTCAACCTTTGCAACCCCATCAATCCCATTCAGCTTCTCACTGAGTTTCTCTCCGCCTTTGATTTCAAGAGAAACCACCCCTCTCCCGCGCATTTGCTCAACGAGCCTTGCGGGAGTATCCATCGCCACAACTTTCCCTTTATCTATGATTATAACTCTCCCGCAGACCATCTCCACTTCGGGCAGGATGTGGCTCGACAGAAGCACCGTATGACTTCCTCCAAGTTCCTTAATTAAATCTCTAACTTCCCTGATCTGCCTCGGGTCAAGCCCTATGGTCGGTTCATCAAGAATCAAAACAGGCGGGTCGCTTATCAAAGCCCCTGCCAAACCAACTCTCTGCCTGTAACCTTTTGAAAGCGTTCCGACAATCTTGTCCCTGACTTCTACAAGCCTGCATCTCTCAATAACGTAGTTCATCCTCTTCTTAATCTTCCGTTTTGGCACTTCTTTCAACTTTGCGCGATATGCCAGGTACTCTCTCGTCCTCATATCAGGATAAAGAGGAACGTTTTCAGGAAGATACCCCATCTGTCTCCTGACACCGAGAGGGCTTTCAAATACATCAATGCCGCCGATTTTTGCTGTCCCGGAAGTAGCAGGGAGGAAACATGTGAGGATACGCATAGTAGTTGTCTTGCCTGCGGCATTCGGGCCGAGCAAACCAAGAATTTCACCTTTCTTGACTCTAAAGCTTACGCCCTCAACACCTACGCTAGCTCCATAATATTTTGTGAGATTCTCAACTTCAATCATTTAAAAAAGCCTCATGAATGAGCANCTNCGTAAAACATCTCCGGGTTCAATGAATTGAATCCCTGCGTGTAAAGGGGCACTATACAATCTCCAGCCCCTTCTTTCCTTCTCTGACCTCGCCTATCTTCATAAGTTCTGCATCCGCAAGGCTGCTCTCATCTTCCTTCCCTGCGAATATCACGAATCCGATTCCCATATTGAAAACACTGAACAGCTCTCTCTCAGAAACATCTCCATGAATGCGAATCATACCAAAGACAGCCGGAGGTGTCCAGCTTTTCTTGTATATTACCGCCATGCAGTTTTCAGGAAGCACACGCGGAATATTCCCGTACAAACCGCCGCCCGTTATATGAGCCATCCCATGAATATCGGCTTTTCCCATAAGTCTCGACAGAGAAGCAGTATAAATTCTCGTAGGACGGAGCAGCTCTTCTCCCAGCGTGCATCCCAGCACATCCGCCTCGTCATCAGGATTAAGCTTTTTCTCCTCCAGCAAAACCTTCCGGACAAGAGAATATCCGTTACTATGTAACCCCGAGGAAGGCATACCAAAAATAACATCACCGGGGGTTATCCTGCTGCCATCAACTATTCTTNTTTTTTCCGCAATCCCCACACAAAATCCTGCCAGGTCAAACTCACCTTCAGGATAAACACCCGGCATTTCCGCAGTCTCGCCGCCGATAAGGGAACATTCAGCCTGCCTGCAGCCTTCAGCAATCCCTTCCACAATTTCTTCCGCTTGCGCCAGGCGCAGTTTCCCGGCAGCCAAATAGTCAAGAAAGAATAACGGTTTAGCACCTGAAGTGAGGATATCATTCACGCACATCGCAACCAGGTCTATTCCAACCGTATCATACCTGCCGCATAATGACGCAATCTTGACCTTGGTCCCTACACCATCGGCTGACGATACAAGAACAGGCTCATCGTAACTCTCCTTATCAATAGAAAAAAGGGCGGAAAAACTTCCGACTCCGCCAATCACTTCTTTCCCAAAAGTGGTTTGGGCAATTCCTTTTATCCGTTCAACAAGGTTTTCTCCAGCCTGTATATCAACACCAGACTCGGCATAACGCCCTCTTGTATCTCTGTCCTTATTCAATCCATCCTTTCAAATATTTCATCAACATTGCGCAGGTAGAAATCCAGGTTGAAAAAATCTTCCAGCTCCTTCCCGCTCAGACGTCTTCCGGCTTCTTTGTCCTCCGTAAGAGCATCCTTGAAATGAATCCCCTCGTTATGTGTGCGCATTGCACATCTCTGGACTATATTGTAAGCTTCGTCCCGTGACAATCCTTTACCCACTAAAGATGTAAGAACCCGCTGAGAAAAAAACAGCCCCCCGCTTAGTTCCATATTCTCGAGCATTCTATCGGGATAAACCTCAAGTCCTTCAATAACCTCCGCAAACCTGACAAGCATATAGAAAACCAGTATACTGCTGTCAGGGATAACCACTCTCTCCGCAGATGAATTTGTCAAATCCCTCTCGTGCCAGAGAGCTATATTCTCAAAACCTACCTGCGCGTTAGCCCGAACAACTCTCGCAAGCCCGCATACCCGTTCGCATACAATCGGATTACGCTTGTGCGGCATTGCAGAAGAACCTTTCTGCCCCTTACGGAACGGTTCCTGCACTTCGGATATTTCTGTGCGCTGGAGATTCCGTATTTCCCGCGCAAATTTATCAAGCGAACCTGCAACGATTGCAAGCGTTGCCAGGTAGTGAGCATGCCTATCGCGCTGTAGAATCTGGGTGGAAACCTTTGCCTGTTCAAGCCCGAGCTTCCCGCATACGTATTTCTCAACAAACGGCGGGCAGTTCGAATACGTTCCAACAGCACCTGAAAGTTTCCCGCAGCTTATAAACTTCCGCATCTGAACCATCCTCTCAATGTTACGCTGCGTCTCAGTATGCATGAGAGCCATCTTCAATCCAAAAGTCGTAGGTTCCGCATGCATGCCGTGAGTCCTGCCCATCATCACGGTATCCTTATGTTCGATTGCCTTTTTGACCAATGCACTGTCGAGCTTTTCAAGCTCTCTCTTTATTAAATCCACTGCCTTCGACATCCTTACGGCAAGAGCAGTGTCTTCAATATCATATGAAGTCAAGCCCAGATGCAGAAATCTGGCATCCTCCCCGACTTTTTCTCCGACAACATTAAGAAATGCAATCAAGTCATGCCTTACTTCCTTTTCAACTTCCTCTATCCTCTTTACATCTATACAAGCTTTCTCTTTTATCCTGTCAAGCGCTTCGGGAGGAACTTCCCCCGCTTCAGAACGCGCCTCACAGGCGAGTATTTCTATATCAAGCCATGTCCCGAACTTTTTTTCTTCCGACCAAAGCTTTCCCATTTCCGGGAGCGTATATCTACCTATCACTTTTCTCCTTCAAGAAAGCCTCATAAATGAGGCAACTACATCTTAAGGTTGGCAAACCAATACCTGTTTCTAATCCTTCCACACGACTTCCGCCACATTGTCTCTGACAAGTTCCTCCGTCTCATACGCCTTAAATATGATTTCCTCAGGTTTAAACCAGAGCTTGATTTCTCTTTCAGCTTCTTCCTCGTTGGCAGAAGCATGAATCACATTCTCAAAAAGCCCTTTGGTGGTCACCCTCCCATATGCCCCGCGTATTGACACGGAATCAGCCTCTTCAGGGTTTGTTTCCCCTGCAAGCTCTTTAACATTACGGATTGCATCTTCTCCGTAATACACAAGTGCCAGCACCTTGCGCCTGTCATGAAGTTCTCCCATAATATACCTGATGAGTTCATCAAAGAACGGTTTGTCACGCAGATGCCCGTAATGTTNCTCAGCCAGTTNCCTCGTTACCCTGACAACCTTGGCTCCTGCAATTTCAAACTTCGTTTCGGATAGCCTGGTCAGAATATTACCCGTAAGAGACCGTTTTAATCCGTCAGGTTTTATGAGTACAAGTGTTTGCTGAATCATGATTTAATCCAATAATGTCCCAGGTCTGAAATCTATAATATAACTTCAGTTCCGTCACAAGCAACAACTACATCACCGGCATATTTCTTCCCAATCTCCATAATCTCTTCTTCTTTATCATCCAGATCAGAATGAATATGCGTAAGAACAAGCTTCCCTGCATTAACATGCCTGAAAACTTCCTCCGGTTCGATATGCGCAAGCTCAAGAATAAGAAGGTCCAGATTGTCAGTGAACCTATCCAGCTCCTCCACAGCTGCAATATCCCCGGAATAAGCAATTCTCGCTTCCTCAGTCTCAATCAGGAAAGAGTAGCTCTCCCCAAGATTTTCAGGAAACTTCTTACCAAACTTCGACAGCAAACTGTCAAGGTGTTTATTTGCAAAAGCCGATACTCTAACCCCGGGATCTTCAAAGAATGCTCCTTCCCTCACAGCTTCAATATTCATAGTGAACGGTAAAATATCTTCTACAAGATACAACATCTCGAAATACTTCTTGAGCCTTTCTATCCCTTCGGAAGGCAGAAACAAATTCAAAGGTTTTTCTCTTGATGTCAACTGCATCGTCTGGATAAGCTGTGGGAGACCTGCTACATGGTCACAGTGAAGGTGTGAAACAAAGACAGAGCCTATGTCGTTATAATCAATATCTTCCCGGATAAGCCTTGCACTGCATGGTTCTCCACAATCAAAAAGTAAAGAGCCTGCGTCAAATTCAACATGAACCGATTCATTAAACCGCTTTTTGGTAGGCACTCCCGACGCAGATCCAATTATCTTTACTCTCACCATATCCCGGGTAAACAAGGGATTCCTATCCCTTGATAGCTCCAAGCCTGATTCCAGATATGAAAAACCTCTGTCCAAAGATGAATACTAAAATCACCGGCGCCATAACAATAATCGAACCTGCCATGAGAAGAGTCCAGTCGGTCGTATACAACCCCTGGAACGACGCGAGCATAATAGGAAGCGTCTTTAATTCCATACTGTTCGTAACAATCAACGGCCACATAAAGTTTCGCCAGGATCCCATGAAAGTGAAAATTGTAAGCGTTGCAAGCGCAGGTTTCGACAGAGGAATAATTATACGGAAATAAGTCCCGAACTTGGAGCAGCCGTCAATCCTTGCTGCATCTTCGAGATCTTTTGGAATCCCCATAAAAAACTGCCTCAGCATAAATGTCCCATACGCACTGAAAAGGCCAGGGACAATCAAAGCAAAATAAGAATCGATGCCTATCGGACGGCCTACATAATGATGCCCCATATAGAGTTCTGAAACCCAGTAAGTCGTATTAAACATTTGGTTTAAAATCTCAGGCATCATGCGCAAAAGAATGAACACGGGAATCATGGTAACCGCTCCGGGAATCATCATTGTGGCAAGATAAGTAAGAAAAAGTTTATCCCTGCCCGGAAACTCAAGCCGCGCAAAAGCATAAGCTGCAAGAGAACTCGTGAACACCTGTCCCGCCGTAACGGCAAGTGCAACGAAAATGCTATTAATATACCCGCGCGCGAACGGAACAGCATTCCATGCTTTCGGATAATTACTAAATACCACAGGGTCGGGAATCCATTCCGGAGGATAGGAAAAAACGTCACCGGGTTCTTTAAGGGAAGTTGAGACCATCCAGAGGAACGGAGACAGCATAGTAAGACCAAACACACCTAACAGGATATAATGGATAGCTTTACTTGCAGATTCCCTTCTCTTTTTTCTTTTCTTAGACTCTGTAAGCGCGTTGGAATCCATCAGTAGTGAACAACCTTCCCGCCGTATTTCCAGTTAAACAATGTAACAATCAAAATCACAATAAACAATAACCATGCAATGGAAGCGGCGTAACCCATTTTGAACCACTGGTATGCATTATTGTATATGTAAAAACTTATCGTAGTAGTAGCTCCGGCAGGCCCGCCGCCCGTCATTATGTAAGCTGCCTCAAACCCGCCCTGAAAACCTCCGATAACACCCATTATAAAAATGAAGAACGTCGTCGGAGTAAGCATCGGCCAGGTTATCGCCCAGAACTTTTGCCACACGTTAGCACCGTCTATGTCAGCAGCTTCATACAACTGCGGGTCTATGCCCTGAAGNCCCGCAAGATACAAAATCATATTATAGCCGCCGATACCCGTCCACAAACCCATAAGCATGAGTGCAGGTTTCGCCCATACAGTGCTTGATAACCACTCGGGACCGTTTATATGTAATTTGGAAAGGAAATTGTTTAACAAACCAAAGTCAGGGTTATAAATCCAGCGCCAGAGCATACATAGCGCAACCCCGGCACAAATACTCGGCAGAAAATATATTGTTCGGAAAACGACAATTCCCCTGAGTTTCTTGTTCATGACTAAAGCAAGCGCAAGCGAAGCACACATCGTTATAGGAATACCCATCATGAGAAAAAGAGTGTTACCGACATATTTCCAGAAAAGGTGGTCTTTCCCCAGCCTGATGAAATTATCCACAGCTACCCATTTTGGAGGAGTCAGAATGTCCCAGTCAACAAAAGCAAGGAACAGGGATGCAAGAACCGGAATAGAAGTGAAAACAAGAAATCCGACAAAGTTCGGGAGGAGAAAAACATATGCTCCCAAAACTTCTTTCAGTCTATTACTTTTAAACATATTTAACCAACCACATTATCCATGCAGGACAACCTGCAATAACATAAACCTTAACCGGACACTTCATAGTTTTCAGATGGTAACACACGGAAATAAAAAATTCAATGCTTTTCTGGTGCCCCTGACTGGACTCGAACCAGCACGCCCTTTCGAGCACAGGCCCTCAACCTGCCGTGTATACCAATTCCACCACAGGGGCTCATGAAGCTAACTATACAAAAGGCAGGCAGGAAAGTCAACACCAAATTCATCTGCAAAGGTTTGATGCATCAAGAATATTCATATCCAGCCTGCTTAATGAAGCGCAGCGAAATTGCAATCCGTGTTAATGCAATTGTTCGGCGATAATATTCAAGCCATTGTCAAACAATTCCTTCCCGCTGCTTTGCTTTTGTACAAAAAAGTATCGACTCTTTTTATGAGGCTATCAATAGTGTCATTTTCATTAACGAGTGTAGCTCCAATTGAAATTGTGACAGACAGCTTTTCGTTTTCATGAAGTAAGAATGAAGTTTCTACCAGTAAACGAAGCCTGTCTGCCAGCAGCTTAAGGTCTTTGCCGTTTATGTTACGAATAACACCAATAAACTCTTCACCTCCCCAGCGTCCAAAAAGATCAAATGGTCTGGCGTTGGCAACAAAAGTATTAGCAACAAATTTCAGAACAGCATCACCCACATTATGACCATATGTGTCGTTAAAGTTTTTGAAATGGTCAATATCTACGAATAAAATACCAAACGGCACATTAAAACGTTTTTTCTCTTCGAATCTGTTTCGGATTTCTTTCTCAATATAGTTTCTGTTTGCTAATTGAGTAAGGGTGTCAAGAAGAGCTAACTTTTCAAGTTCTTTTACCCTCAATTTATTGGCTGCCTGATTGCTAATATCCGCAAATAATTCTATCCCACCGATTATACTACCGTCTCTGTCGGTTAATGTACTGACACGAACAGAAACCGGTACTCTGTGCCCGTCCTTGTGGTGCATGTATATTTCGGCTTCGCGAGGCTTGCCATCAGCAATAGTTGCAGCAAGAGGNCACATCCCGGTGCAAAGACTATTGCCTTCACTATCTACGTGAGTGAGTATATTATCAGAACAAGATTTACCAACAACCTCATTAGCAGTAAATCCAGAAATCTGTTCAGCAGCTTTATTCCAGTATGTTATAACCCTATCCCGGTCTACAAAATATAAACCGTCATGGAGGTTTTCAATAATCCTTTTATAAGAGTCTTTTTCTAAGTTCATAGGATCTCCCTCCCAATCTTTTGTGATTGTTGTCTATTCCGCGCTATTTTCCCCGAATACTTCTTGTTGGCCATTACCGCCGGAAGTGGTCTGCCTTCTTTCCGTAATATTTGTACGGAGGATAAGCCTATCAAATTCCGCCTGGCGTTCTCAGGCAATGTAGTTCCCGAGTTTGTCGATGTTTGGCGTTGGCACGGACACCTCGACAATGAGACTTCGGAAATCACTTGCGAGTTCTTTCATCTCATCCTGTGCCGCCCTGGCATGCATGGCGAAGCCTATCTC
>JGI24724J26744_10001816_pt1 | contig 14434 bp, 13 predicted proteins | sample Cruoilmetagenom7_FD_26744 | JGI IMG/M metagenome (IMG submission 26744)
CTTAGCTTTACCCAATTCAGCCTTACGCTCTGCCTCACTTAATCCAACCTTAGCTGTAGCAAGTGACACATTTTTCTGCGCTTTAGCTAGTGCCCTATCAGCTGCTTGGTTGTCTAGGTAATTCTGCACACCTTCGTCACGCTCCTCATCAGTCATGTCAGGGGATAGCCAACCCTCCATAGCTGCCTTACTCTCTAACTTAATCTGAAGTTTCTCTGCTTGTGTACCTTCTGCAACAATCTTACCAAGACCAGAGCCACCTACAATACTCTTGTGAGCCTTGAAGGTGTCCTCTCTTAGTGCTGGGTTGTCTGAAATAAATTGACTAGTGTTAACTCGCATAAGTGTACGAGCCTTAGCACTAGACATAGCACCTTGCTCTACAGCTTGGGCTAATTTCAACTGTTGCTTTGAGTAGTTTGCAAGGGCTGTGTTATCTGCAGTCTTACTCTCAGCCTCTTGTTGGGCCTCACGGCTAGCACCAACAGTCTTCACAATGTTAGTGAATAGGTTGACACCAAGCTCAGCAGACCTATCAGATATAGGTGCTTGCACAGTCACAGGCGTACCTTGTGGGCCACCCACTTGTGCTTGTGTAAAATCTACCATCACTTATCTACCTCTGATTCAATCTTAAAGTTGTGCATGAAGTCCACTGTATCGTGGGCTTGCTGCCTCTTCTTCTCATCCCAGTCAGGGACAGCATCAATCATGTTATGTGTCTCTTGCACACTCATCATACCGCTAGACTTTATAATAGACCTGTACAAGGAGCCATCACCGTCCTTAGCGTCCCTCTCCAACATCTTACCTATCATACGCTGAGCTTCAATCTTAGCAACACCCTCAAACCCCTGAGAGGCGTAGCTGATAACACGACTAATTGCCTCGTGACTCTTAGGGTCAATACCGTCAACTGCTAAGTTACGCTTAATAGTCTTGTAAGACTCCTTCACGTCATCTCTGAAAGCCTTAGTCTTAGCATAACGCTCGTTACCAATCCATCTCTTCTGAGCCTCGTCCATAGTAGGTATACCGAAAGCTTGTGCAATACCTTCAAAAGCACTCACCTCTTCATCACTGATGTTACCTAAACTGTTGCGCTTAAGTCCAGTCTGAAGGGCCATCTTAGCCTTCCACAAGTTACTCATACCTGAGAACATCCTGGCTGACTCTTTAGCTAGCGTAGCAACCTTGATAGGCTCTTGCTCATCATCAAAGTAATTGAACAACCTAGCAGCACTTTTAGCCAAGTTAGTCAGTCTTGGGTTGTTACCAAAGAACAGTTGACCAACAGGTGCATTAGACAATATCTCACCAGCATCAGTAGTGAACAATCCATGCACAAGCTCTACAAGACCTGTGAAGTCATTAGGGGCCATGTTAGACAAGTCTAGGCGTGTCTTAGGTTGGCTCTCATCGACCATCTGGGAGGCTTGTGTCAGCATTGAACTGAAGGTGTAACCCAACAACCCTTGCACAACTAAGTCCTTAGCCTCTTCATTTTCAGGCAGTATGTCACCAAACATACCGTACATGGCTGCTGGTGGTAGAGAGAACATTAAAGCATTCAAGGTTGTTAACCTAACCCTCTCAGCAGGAGATAAGCCCCTGTTAGTAAGTCCAGTCAATATTAGCTTGTGTGGAACCTGAGCATAGTGGAAGATCAAACCTAAGAAATTCTCTGAGTAGGGCATACGGCCTGCGTCATTGAAGTTTCCTGTGTAGTTCCTAGCACTAGCTGAGATTTGATCTAAGTCAGCTTGTGTAAGCTTACCCTTCTTAGATTTACGCATCTTGTCGTAGTGCGCCAACCAAGAGGTTGAAACGTTCACAGTCTCACCAGCATCAAAGCCATACTTCCTAAGTGTACCAAGCGTCTTAGACAGCACTGTATTGTTGCCTGTAATCTTAGACGCCTCTACTAGATCAGTTAGAGAACCCTTCACAAGTGCTTGTCTATCAATGCCGGAAGCTTGGCCACTTTCCATGAACCACTTGTACATATCCTTAGCTTCAGTTTCAGTCCTACCAGCAGCTTTGATGAGTTGTTTAGAGATACTATTCAGCTCACCATTGGCACTCATTACAGGGTACAACCAGGACATATCCCTAGCTAAGCCCTGCTTCCCTATGTAGCCAGGGAAGTTAGCCATTAGTTGCATGGCTTGTGAGCTTTGTACTACAATTTGCCTTAGTGGGTTAGTTGTGATGTATAGTGTGGTAGCCAACTGCTTAAGGTCACTAGTAATAGAGAAGTTGTCTGCCATGAAATTGGCACTACCCTCTACCTTTGTAAGGCCTCTACTACCAGCTATATCACCAATACCACGGAATAAAGCCTTAAAGCTGTCGTCCAAAGAGTTCACATAACCATGCTCAACACTCTTGATATACTCAAAGGTCGTCCTAGCATCTGCAAGGCGCTTAATTTGCCCTTTACCAACACCACCTAAATTACTTATATCTTTAGAAGACCTTGGGAAAGCTACCTGACCAAACTTATTCTTAGGTATCAAGTCACCATAGTTGTTCATAAACCTAGTCTTCGTGGCATCTAAGTAGTCCCTAGTTGAAGCCCTCTTAGACATATTCCTAGCAGCCGCTACGGCACTATCAATAGGGCCAAGCACCCACTGATTGTCTGCACCAGAGTTCATAGGGTTGGTTGAATCCTCTAGGCGCTTACCACGTACACGCTGTGAAGTTCTGCCGGTTGTAACCTGTAAGCTCCAGTAGTCATCACTACCTAAGTCCATCATTTTGATGTCCCTACGAGGTGGTGCATATTGCCTACCTGTTGTAGTGGTGAGGCGTCTAACCTCCCTCTCAGCGTCTTTGATGTTACCAGAAACAGCAACAGCCTTCTTGTATAGGAACTCCCCCTTGGAGTTGTGTACCAGTTCGTCTATGAAGTACGGAGCCTTATACCTGACTTGGTAATGCCAAGGCTTGTACGTCAACACTTGATCTTCAGAAGGCTTGTACGTCAACACTTGATCTTCAGTGTTAAGTCGTCTCAAGTAGGACATACCCGGCTTATTTGTGGTCACAATAAGGTCAACCATGTTATCATCAACCATAGTTGGTTGCTTCAATGTAGCAACTTCACCACCAGCTTCGTACAGATCATCAAGCTCCTTACCTGACAGGCTTATCACTTTGTCGCTAACAGGGTCATACACCTTAGCGTTCTGCTTAACACCACCACGCTTAACACCCCTGGCAAATAACTTAGAGCCATTCTTACCACTCTCAATAATACCGAAACCTTGATTGGATAGTGTCTTAACCAAGTCTGCATTCTCTAGCCAATACATAGTGTCACCGAAGTTCTTCCATGCTGACAGTGCATCAATCTCTTTGGGTGTGAACCCGTCTGCAATAAGCTTGTTTAAGTCTGGGCCTTGACTCTTGAAGTTGGACTCTTTCAACAGCGATTCTATCATCTGCTGCCTGTCACTACCTAACTTAGTGTAGGTGTCAGAGAACTTCTTCAACTCCTCCATAAGCTTTCTGTCTAATTCAGCAGACTTGTCGATAGACCTAGCAGCACCACCAGTTAAGGTTGGGTCTAGCATACTGGCTGCATCAAGTAGGTGCCTCTGGAAAGAACCATTACTTGTTCCAGCTAAAAGGGCACTCCTGTCAAACAGGTTACGCTTCACGTCAGGTTTAGCCCACTCCTCAACATCCACAGGGTTGACCTTGTAGTCATAGTCAACCTGCACAATGTAGTCTTGAGGTACTTCAGCAAACTTAGCTTCATCAGCTAGTGTTGTTGGTACGTAGTCCTCACCATCCCTGTAAAGGAGTTTTATATCGTTATCCGTGATACCTAGGTCTCTCAAACTGATTTTCACGCTCTCAACAGCATCTTCAGCATTAGCCCAGCCACCTTGCTCTGGGCCATACTTCATACTAAAGCGTGTTGCACCACCAAAACTCTCTACAGTTGTCATCTCACCACGAGTAGTTATGCCAATAGCATTGTGTAAGTCATTGACTATGTGTGCTCTAGCTGAGCGCTTCTCTTGCTCGAAGTAGTAGATCTGCCCATCTTTCTTATTAAACTCTAGTGTCTCAGGGTTACCTGTAATCTCCTGATCCTTCTTAGAACCAATATTGCCAACCTTGTTCTTGACACTACCGTCAGACTTAGCTACCTCCTGTAGTATATCATTAGCCACAGCTTCAGACTTCTCAGCCCCGTAAGCTGCCTTAGCAATCTCATCAGACTCACTGTTCACCATCGCGTCATGTAAGTTCTTTGATTTGGCTGGGTTGGTGTCTTTTAGGTTCTGGCTGACAGAGGAGGGGTTAACAGTTGACTTAACGCTATCAGCAACAGTGTCACCAACAGAGGGTGACTTACCACCCCTGAAACCTCGCACAAGCTTCTTCAAGCTACGTACGGGAGTGCTGAGGGCACCACCAAGCACTGTCATGTCAAGTAGGCTCACCATGTTGTCTAGGTACTTGTCTGCTTGTGTGTAGTAACCATCCTCAAGGACAGTACGTAATAAGTCAAGCTTAGCAAAGTCATTCTCACCGGGGAGGATTATGCTAGAGTTCTTAGAGATTATGTCTACAACCTTCTTGGACGCCTCAAGTTGCTGGTCAATAGGCATAGCTGCTATAGCTGCCCTCAACTCCTCTTTGGCACTCCCACTAAGTACGAAGTCTTTTAGTTTGTACTTCCCCCTCACATCACCCATAACTTGAGTCACAAGCTTACTTTCAGTGAAAGGTAGGATAATCTCAGCTAAGTCTAGGACAATGTCTGCTGTCTCTACACTACCCTCTGCTGCTGCTGCATTTAATATGGCCGTTTTCTGTCTCTTGAAGTCATTAATCTCAGTGACAAGTTGTGCAGTTGATATGCGAATAGCCTCAGCCTGTACAGTCTCCCCCTCTGAGGGTGCTATCAAAGCTTGTTCGCTAACTACATCCTGCACAGTTGTGGGCTTCTCTGCAAGCTCCGAGAAGCCCTGTATGGCCGCTTGCTTGTCCGCTTGATCAACAGTTGGGTCTAGCAACAACTCGGTAAGAGCATCCTCTGAGGACTGCTGAGATTCCTCTTTAACTAGTTGTATTAGGGAAGTGCTTGTATCAGAAACACCACCATCAGCAAGCTCTGTTGATATAAGGTCGAAGGTGGCACCTATGTTTTCATCACCAGCCAGTAGTGTACCGTGAGCAGCTAAGTTAGAATTAGAGGAAGGACTAAGGGTGGGTCTATCTTCCTCAACTTTGAACATCTCCGAGCTTGGCTCTGTAGATTCACCTAAATCATCATTTAACGACATCTATATCACCCAATTCTTAAAGAATTCCTATACTCAACACCAGCACTAGCTAGGTCGAAAACACTACCCACTAAGGCTGTCTTGTCCCGTATGCCCTGAGCTTTCTGCAAAGTGCTTGTTTGAGCTAATGCAGACCCCTCTTGACTTCTACCAAAGGCTACATTACTAGCTGTTGACGTATCTGCGGCACTTAAAGCGCCTTGCTCTGAGGAGCTACCAGCCGTACCACTAGCTTGTGAAGCTGCAACAATTCTAGCCCGCCTGATACGCTGTTCCCTTACTTTCTGTCTACGCTGCTCTGTTGCGGCTTGGGCCTGTGACCCCGCCCTAGCTTGTGCAGCCTTCCTCTGTTGTTCGCCAGACTTAATAGAGCCAGCAACTTGTGTAACTGTGCTAGCTACAGCAAGCCCTACAAGAACTTCAACTCCCATAACTACCTCCTATATCTCCCAGTAGACTATATGACAGCCTGCAAGGTTTGTGTTAGTATCAATACCACCGAAGAGGCAGCAGAACTTGGGGTTTGGTGTGACACTCCACACCTCGGAGAACCCAAGACTACTTGCCACTTCAAGCAGCTTTGCAAACTCTACGTAAAGCTCTTTCATCACTGAGAGCTTCCAGTCGTACACCTCGCAGTGTGCATGAAACTCTACATCTGAGGTGTACGATAGGCAGAAGTTTTGTGTCTCTTTAAACACTAGCTTACAACCTGTCATTTGTGTCAATGTCAAGCCCCCACCCGTGTATCTTCAAAGGCAAAGCTTGTTGAGTCCAAATAAGAAACGACAATTCCCTTCCCCTACCCCTCACTTTACTCCTAGACTGTAAGACCATGTTACTGTTTAGTAGGCCTTTCTTATTCTTGTACACCTCAAAACTACCAGCAACCTTAGTGTTAAAATTCCAAATAGGTCTTACAAGACAAGAAGATCCGGGAGATGAGCCACCCTCATTGTCAATATCACGGTAGAGGCCCATATGGAACACAACGTAAGGACAAGCCTTTCTCCTAGAGCTTTCTGGAAGTGTCAGTGGTGCTGTGTACATATATGGGTACACAACGTAGTCACTGTCTTCAAAGTCATATAAAGTATTAGTGCTACTGCTGGTTGTTGCAAACGTCTGTAAGGAAGCCGTTGACGTAAGAGTTGCCACATTAGCTAAGTACCTATGCCTTGCTGGTGAGCGCTGCACTGTTGTGACAGAGGTAGTCACCTCAACTGCACTGTCTGTCACTGCAACACCGCCATCTGTCACCCCCTCTGAGCTGTCATACGTACTAACTGATGGTATAGGCACGTAGTCTATAATAGCTTTAGAAGTTGACGAATACCCACCCACATAGTAGTTAAGTGTGAAGGCATCAAAATTCAAGTTGTACACTATTTCATACGTATCACTTATTTGAGCAAGAGGGTTATCGAACATCCACTTAACAACATTCTCAAACTCATCGTATATCCCAGACAGACCGCTATATGAAGAAGGTTGCCAGTCTGATAAGTAGGTAGAAACCTTATCTGATATTTTGACACAAGACAGCCTACCAGACTGCCCTCTTGTGACCTGGTGTATAGCTAAACCACTCATAAAATAAAGGTCATTACCAACCTTAACCACGGAGTTTGGTTGTACAACCCCATCATCTGAAACTTTGTACACCAACTGATTGTTCGCTGTGAAGAGGTTTTCACCACCTGAAATGGCCCAGACACCATTACGAGCCAGCACCACCAGTGCATCATCAATAGCAACTATTCTGACTATGTCAGAGACACCTGCAATCTTAATGAAGCCCCCGTCAGTGTCAACTAAGTCAGGCATGTCCTCATGTGTAGGATCACCCTCTTGAAAGCACTTACCGACTTGGGACACCCTCTCGACACTCTGGCTGTAAGCTAACATCGAAGATAGTGTAGGTGTGTGGTTTGTGCCGTCAGTCACTTCATCAGAGAAACCCGCATACCACACCCTCCCAGCAAACTCTTCTACAAGCCTTGGCCCACCACCTGACAGGTCAGTTGATAGGCTACCAGCAAATGTAGTGAAACCTTGTTTTGTGTTGTTCTTGGCAAGCTCTGTTGCTCTACTCTGGCCACGGCTGAGTAAGTTTATTACAAAGGAGCCGTAAGGTGCCCTGCTGTTTGTTGGGGAGTTTGCAGCCAAGCTAACCCCATCAAACCTTACTAGGAACGAGTTCGCCCCAGCGTTAGGGTTGGTCTTGAGCCAAGAGACTACATCATCAGCATTGGATGGGTAGACACCTGAGTCTGTATTAAACAACCTAATGGGGTCGTGCTCTAGCCTACCTGTGGTGTATGAAGTCCTCTTAGTGCCCCAACCTTGGTTACGCAAGTTATACTCATGTGCCTTTGTCATGGTGGTTGGCCTCTCATCTAAGAAGCCCTCTGACAGTAGGTCATCCAAAGGTAAAAAGAATCCACTATAAGAGGAGTTCAAGTCCTGCTCACCAAAGTTATCTCTAACCCTTATAGGTATCTTCTCTACACTAATAGTGTCACTAGCACTTAAAGTTACTAGGTATGGTTCACCCTGCCCAGTGGCGACAATTAGCTTACCGCTTATAGAGGCGAAGGATAGTGGTGTAGAGTAATCTGAGGTTAGGCTTGGGAAGGTTATATGTAGACGTTCCGGTATAGTTTCAGAGGCCTTAGATAAGAACACTTTATTACCAATCTGTACCACGACCCTGTCATTGCCCACAATACCGCCAGCGGACTCCCATATAAAAGAGTTGGTAGCGACATCATTGGGTGTTTCACTACCTTGTGAGGCAGCAAAGACATCTGAGTAACTGTTGTCTGCATAGACTAAGTCCCTCTTTGTCCTAGTGCCATCCTTGTTTAGCTTGAAGTTACTTTCATCTGTTGTGGTGTTGTCAGGCCTACTTAAAAGGGGGCCGTCAGTTACTAGCCCACCTGTAAAGTTTCTAAACTCTTTAACCTGTTTGCTTTGCCCCATTATCTTTCTCCACAACAGTTGACCTAGAATCTTGCTCAGACTTAACCTTATCTATAGCAGACATAGCGGCCACAGCAGAGGTATACATACCACGAAGTTCTTTGTTAACAGTACCCTTGCCCAATGCCTTTATCTCAAACATAGTGCTGAAACCTTGAACAATCTTGTGTCCACAATACTCTTTACCAATAATTTTGACTGTCATGCTATCTTCTCCTACCGAAACTTGCAAATTTAATACCACCTTGGACACGCCTAGCATTTCTAGCTAACCACCTACTTTGCCTTGTGGCCTCTTGTTCAGCCTTTGGGTCGGCAGTTTGTATGAGACTCTGAGAGGCCATAGACTTAGAACTCTCAACCAAACTCCTGAAAGCGTCATCAGGTAAGTCTGGTATGAACGCATCGTCATCATCTGTCCAAGTTGGTAGGACATAAGCCTGAGCTTGTACTTTAGTTGTCTCAAGTGTTGTAGCAACGGCTGAGTCAAAGCTGTCCATCACTAAGTTCTCATCATCAAAACTGGTGTAGTATGTTGGTGCCCTGTCATTCCTAATCATCAACTCAATACCAGACAAATCTGTAACTACCTGAACCTCAGATAGGCTGTCATCCTCTTGGTTAGTCTTGTGTATAAACTCCTCTGGTGCTAAGTACTTAAGCTCTGTGTACTTCTTCCTAGTGTCAGTTGTTGTGGCAACATCGTAGTTTATAAAGCAAAGCTCTTTGATCGTGTCTGCCAAGACCATGTGTGTTGGTGTGTTTACATCAGCTAAGGTAGCCACGGTCACACCTTTACGTAAGTGGGGCCACAGCCTGTTACTCATCATGTTGTAGTAAGCCGACTTAATTATAGTGTTCACTTGCTCACTTTCAGTGGTCTCATCCCAAGTGGCCACTTCATCACCGTCTATGTAGGACAGCACTTCTTGTATCATTGCTAACACTGTCATCTTCATAGCTAACCAACCTTTAATTTATCAATACTAACTAATGCACTACCAACAGTACCCCAGCCAGCTAACGTAGGGTTGAATGAAGCTAAACCGCCATCGTCATTGCCTGAACTGTCACGTAGCAACTCCACAGTTAGTACCTGGCCTGCTGTCAATTGGGCTGGCACTGACACTGAATATGGCACTACGTCACCCGCACCTGTAAGTTCACAAGTGATCGGTGGTGCTGCCTCGACACCATCTAGCAGGTAACGACCAACTAGTATCGCTGTACCTGTGCCCGATGTTCTAGCAAACCTGAAGTTGAATCTAATAATGTATGTACCTGTAACATTACAAGTTATTGCCCCTGCTGCTGATACGTCGAATTCTGTTGTGTTGTATGCAGCACCGAAAGTTAGTTGTAATGGTGTATCTGTGGTTGATGGGTTCTGGTCTATCGTCTCACTCCTATTGAGTACACTGGTAGTTAACACCTTATTCTCAACCCAAGTTACACTACCAGCTCCGTCACTCTTAGGGATTGTATCGGCTGCTGCTGCGTCTTGCCCAGCTATTGCAACCTCGTCCCAAGACCCACTGCCCACTCCATCAGCTATATAAACCTCACCAGAAGATGCTGCTGCTGCACCTTTAGGCTCATGCAAACTAGCCCCTGTAAGTGTATTGTGCTCTGCCATAACACCCTCCTAATAGGTAGAAAAGGGGAGACAAGTGTCTCCCCATATTTAGTTTAGATAGAGATGTAACGAACAACTAAGCGGCCCTTGCCTGCTGCGGCTGCAGCTGTGGGGGATGTTCCACCCATAGTCACACCAACAGTAGTTGCGGCTGCCAAAGAGGCTGCCCAAGTACCTGTAAGAGTTGCACTGAGGTCTTCTGTAGCAACTGCTTCAGCAATAGCTTCAGAGACAACCAACCCGTTAGTAACTTCACTTCCAGAAGTACCAACCAAGATAGTTGGAGCAGTTCCGCCAAGGTCAAACGCCTCACTTACGTCAATGTAAGCCTCAACAGGCAAAGAGCCTGCTGGCAAGATTGCTTCAGGTCGGAAGCTGTTGTTCAGCATCTCACCTGTAATCTCAATCGTAAGTTCCTTGTAGGCACCTTCAGATTTGATGTGGCCGATAGCCCCACCAACTTTACGCTCACCGTAATGGTTGTTTACGTTCAGTCCTGCGCTGTCTTCATAGCTCATTTTAATTCCCCTTAGATATTAGATGCTGAAGTGATGATGACACCAAGAGTGTCTACACGCTGAGCACCAAGAGCAAAACGTGCTCGTGAAGTAAACTCAGAACGGAAAAGGTCTTTGTTGTACTCACCCTTAACAACAGGGCGTCTACGCCAAGTACCCATAATAGGCTTGCACTGGTCATCAAGAACGCACATTGCAATGTTAGCAACAGCTCCAGTTACAGCAGTTGTGCCATCACTGAAAGAACCAGTAGGTAGACGGTTACTTAAGATGATGTCAAACCCGTAAAGGCTCATCATGAAACGCATGTTGCTAGACAATCCACCAGCCAAAATGTCCTTGGCAAAAGGTGTAACGTCTGTAGAGATAGTAACCAAGTTGTTCAGGGTTGCCTCTACTACAGGGTCAGCCAAGAATACACGACCTTGAGCTGGTACATTAGCTTTATCAAAAGCGAGGCGCATAGACACAAGATGCTCAAGTGCAAACACGTTGTTAGTCTCAGCAGATGCTATACGGTGAGCAAAACCATTAATGGTGTTAGCATTCGCATTAGTTTGTGCAGCGTTAGCTACAGCAAGGAAGCGAGTCTCAAAATGCTCTTGGTAAGCACGAGTAGATTCAGTTGAACGCGCTGTCATAAGCTGGTCAACTTGGCTACCATCTTCACGAAGATCATCAGTAACATACCATGCGTCACCAACACTATCCGTCATGGAAAGAGTTACTGTGCCAGTGTCGATAGGGTTGTAGTTAATAGGTGTATCTTCAGATGCTTCCTGAAGGGTAACAGTGCCAACAGTTTTAATGTTGAGGGTATCACCAGAGTTGAAGTCAGACACGTTACGGTAGAACTGCTCGCCTAGTTCACCATCGTGCATGTTCATTAAGATAAAGTCTGAGTATACCTCAGCTTCAATGAAAGCTTGAGTATTAGATGTAAGTTGCATGTTTTAGCTCCTAACTAGTTTTAAGGTTGTACGCCATGTTTTTCATGTACAGCTTGTCTCACCTTGTTCAGGTAATCTAGCTGGTCTTTGTAAGTTGAACCTGCTAGCAATGACTTCTCAGGTGGGGCTAACCCACTCTGCTGCCCTTGACTAACTGGTATGCTTACGGATGATTGCACTGGCTTCTGTGTTGCTACAGTGCTTGTACCAAATAACTGCAATGCAGCGGCAGGGCTTTTCTGAGCAAGACTTTTCAAATCCTCTGTTGACATTCCCATCTCAGCTGCCTTACCAATAAGGGCTTCTGTGGCTTTGTCCCCAAACTTCTCTGTTAGTGCCTTGCTTACTGCCATCTCATTAGCCTGTGCAGCTTGCGCTTGCGTCTGTTGTGCAGAGTGGCTTTCGAGGATGGATATGATTGCCTGCTCATCAAGTGCTGGTGTTGGCGCTGGTGTGGCCTCACTAGCTGGAGCTTGACTTGCAGTGAACTTATCTACAACTTCATCCAAGGTAGATGCTTTAGTCAACTTCTCCTTCAAGTCAGCTATCTCCTGATCCCTAGCTTCTAGCTGGGTTTTAATCTCAGGAATGTACTGCTGTGAGTGTTGCAAAGCTTCTAGCGCCTTTGGTACTGAGTCATATTTAGGCTCACCATTGTCATTCTTAATCATACTCAACTGGTCATTGAATAGACTAGAATCGGGCTGTGGTACTACGTCTTTTTTGGGTTTTTGTTCAAATACTGACTGGTCTGTCATTATTTACTCTCTTAGTTTTCAATTAGTGATATGATTTCTTCTAAAGCTCTTCTGTAACCCACTGAGTCGGCTTGTAGTAGCGCCCAGTTGGGGCAGTCATACTCAGCTCTGCTCAGCTTATAAGACGCCCCTATGCGTTGTTGTATTAACTCCTCTAGGCGGTTCCTTATGAGGTTGGAGGAAGCAAAAGCACCCTTTACATATTCTGTACGTTCTTCGTCTAAGCCGTTAGTCCAACTCTTCTTCATAAGTTTACCTCTGGTTCACCTTCTGCTGAACCCTCTGCTGGTGTCTGAGCTTGAACCTCTAAGTCCTCACTAGCTTGGTTAGCTATCTGTTGTGTCTCCTTTTGCTCAAACAAGGCAACATTGGGGCTGAATATGTTGTACCCATCTAAGCCTGCAATGTCGTTAACAAACTTGGTAAGTTCTTTGCCTGATGTGTGTGGGCCAACTAAAGCACCTATAGGGGAGTTGAACACACCTATTAAGTTCTGAAGGTCTTGAGATTGCTTAGCGAAGTGTCTAGCACCTATGGGTCGTATAACCCCGTTAGCCACTATGTCTTCCTTAGTGATTGTTAAGAACTCAACAGCCCCCAAGTCACTGTCAGTTATGCGTATGACATCACTCTCATCTAGGTTACGTCTAGCTGTCTCCAACATCCCGTTCAGTAGTTTCTCTAGCAGCTCCACCTCAAAGTGTGTGATCTTCTCTTGGAAGATACGGCCAGCAGCATTACTAAGCTGGTTCACCTCTGTGGCTGTCTTCTCGCCTGGAGTTCTGATACCCATTGCATCTCTTGGGGCACCAGCAAACAACTCCATAAGCTCCATGAGCTGCATAGCATTGTTTGTAGCAGCTGCTATACCATTGAGGTCAACTGACATAACACCTACGTCACCACCTTCATCAATAGTAATCTCTTCTCTAGGTGCCCACTCAAAGCTCTCTACCTCACCAACAACCTTAATGGGTGGACTTACAGCTAAGTCTAAGGCATCACTCTTCAAGTTCTCCAAGTGGTCTAGCCTATACTGCATACCTACAATATTATCTAGTGGCCCCATAGCCCACAAGTTGTCTGGCCTGTGTCTCCAGCCTACATGATAGATGGGAGCACCACCAAACCAAGATGGTATAGTCTCTTCACGAATTGTCATTGACCTATCAGCTATAGTCAAAACTACATCAGTTTTCAACATACCAGCTTCAGTGTCGTGGTAATCACCATAAAACTCTAATATCTCTACATAGTCACTCATGTAGTATTCGTACAAGTCACCAAAGCCATCCAGTGAGTAGGCATTAGCCTTGTTCCAATCTTCAGGGCCATAAGCTCCCATACGGATTGCAAGACGCTTATCGACAATACCTTGCCAGAACTTCTGGTCAGGTTCATCATTAGCCATCTTCTGTATCTCACCAATAGTTTTGATGGAGCGTACTATCTTGAATGTATCTTTGAAGGAGGTTGCCAGTGGGTTGAATACAATATCCAAGGGGCTGATGCGAATAGCCTTAGGCCCAACATAGTCGGGCACAACTGTCTCATCAGCTAACGTCCTGTACCTAGCTTCAAAGGAAGGCATAGCAAAGGCATTACCAAAGTCAATGTAATCCATCAACAACTTACTAATCTCTGTCCTAAAGCCACCCTCTCGTGTCTTGTTAGACATATAAGACTCAATTGTATCAGCCTTAGACTTCTTAGCTGAGTCGGCAGAGAAAGCCTGCCAAGATAGCCAATCATCATTGGGGAAGAGGGAGCTTATGTAGTTTGAGTGTAGGTTGTCCCTGATTTGGGTCAGCTTAGGTACTGTGGTGGTGTTGCTGTGTGGTAGTGTATTTACACTGGTTGTTGTGGTGTCTGTAGCAAATAGGAACTGCCTAAGCTCATTCCACTCCTCAATCTTACCACCACGCTGCTGATTGAACTTGTCCCAGAGTGAACTAACCCAGTCTGAGGCATCATCTTGACTTATTAAACCGTTAAGCTCTACTACCTTATCTGACATGCCGATACCTCGTTGTCCCGTCTCTGTACCTACACATCTCTGCTAGGCGTAACATTAAGTCTTCGTCTCTTTCATCTTGCAGCTTGTAGAATGAATCATCATCAATCTGTACAGACTCACTGGCTGTAACGTTGCCGGTTGCCCCTGTCTTGTCTTCCATACTGTCTCCTAAGAGGCTTTGTAGCCACCAAAGCGACTACCCCGTTGTTTGTTATTACCTAGCATATCATCAATACCAACACCCCTTAAAGCTTTAGGGGC
>JGI24724J26744_10001817_pt1 | contig 14432 bp, 13 predicted proteins | sample Cruoilmetagenom7_FD_26744 | JGI IMG/M metagenome (IMG submission 26744)
CCCCATAACTGTCGAGACCGGACCAAATGCTTCGGTGTCGTGCACGCGCTTGGCATTATCAGGGTCTTCGCAGTGGAACAGCATAGGAGGAACGAACGCGCCTTTGCCGGCATCAGCACCCACCACGTCAAAATTTTCCGGATCACCAAACACCCGAGTCGCTTCAGTGCCAATAATCCCGGCTTTTTCCAGAACATCGCGTTTTTGGCTATAGGAAACCAGCGCTCCCATACGCACAGTTTCGTTGCGCGGGTCTCCAATCACCGTTTTTGACAGGCGCGCCGACAGGCGCTCGATAACAGCCTCAACAAAAGGTTCAGGCGCAATAATCCGACGGATCGCCGTACATTTCTGCCCAGCTTTTGTTGTCATTTCGCGCTGAACCTCTTTTACAAACAAGTCAAATTCCGGCGTGCCCGGTTCGGCGTCCGGTCCTAAAATCGAAGCATTCAGACTATCTTGTTCGGCAACGAAGCGAATAGAATTTTCTAGAATGTTTGGTGCCGACCGCAAGCTAAGCGCAGTTTGCGCGGAGCCGGTGAAGCTAACAATATCCTGCATTCCCAACCGATCCAATAGATCACCCGTGCCGCCGGTTATTAGTTGAACCGCACCTTTTGGAAGAATGCCACTTTCAACCATAATACGCACGCAGGCCTCGGTTACGTAACAACTGTCGGTTGCCGGTTTGACGATGGCAGGTACACCTGCGAGCAGTGACGGGGCCAGTTTTTCGAGCATCCCCCAAACGGGAAAATTGAACGCGTTAATTTGGACCGCGACACCTTGCATCGAGGTACATATATGCTGCCCTAAGAATGTGCCGTTTCGGGAAAGCTGCTCGACATTACCGTCAAGGTATATCTGTGAATCCGGTAGCTCTCGACGACCCTTCGACGCAAAAACGAAAAGCGTACCAACACCTCCATCAATGTCGATCATGTGGTCAGACTGGGTAGCGCCCGTATCAAAACTGATGTCGTAGAGTGCCTGCTTGAATTTGGACAGATGCGTGGCCAGCGCTTTGAGCATACGCGCGCGATTATGGAAAGTCATAGCGCGAAGGGCGGGGCCGCCAATATTTCGGCCATAATCCAGCATGCCTTGAAAATCGAGATTAGCATTTCCTGCTTTGGCTATTACTTCGCCGGTGATCGCGCTGGAAATCACACGTGCACCGGGACCCGGCGCGATCCATTCACCTGCTGCAAAACTGCAAATCTGCTGTACTGACATCGTTTTATCCTTAGTTTATTTGAGCGGGTAATTTGGCGAAGCCTCGGAAACGAATTCGCCCACCGCGTTCGGCGCCATTTATTATTGAATATTCTGGAAATCGTTCCACGAAGCGACCGATAGCAATGCGACCTTCCATACGAGCCAGAGTCAGACCGACGCAGGTATGAGCGCCACCCGCAAAGGCTAAATGTTTATTTGGCCGTCTCGCCAAATCCATTGTGTCGGGATTGTCGAACTGGCGTGGGTCACGGTTCGCTGCCCCAATACATAGATGTAGGTTGGCTCCCCTTGGAATCTCGGTTCCGTGAAGGGTCATCGGTTCGGTCGTCAATCTGTTGCCAAGTTGGTTCGGGCTTTCCATACGCAAGAATTCGTCAACTGCAGTGGCAATCAGGGTGGGTTCTTCCAGCAGACGCGTACGAGAATCGTTGTCGAAATCCAGAAGCGCCAATGCGTTTCCAATCAAGTTAGTTGTGGTCTCGTGCCCCGCGTTTAAGATAAAAATACAGTTCTGATACAACTCGGTCGCAGACAGCTTTCCTTCGTCAGATTGCATCAAGCGGGTCAATACATCCACTTCAGGGTCACCTGGATTTTTTCGACGATCAGAAACAATGACATCAAGAAAATCGGTAAAATCGGTCACCGAGGTGTTTCCCCAATCCCGTAGTTCTTGGGAGAGTTTGGGCTCCAGCGCGCCCAGTATAGCAAGCGACCAATCCCGAAGTGGTCCTCTTTCTTCATGCGGAATGTTGAACAGGTTGCCAATAACTTCGATTGGAATTGCACCTGCAAATGACTCAATCAAATCAACTTCTGACTGGTCGACCATATTGTCCAGAAGCGTATCAACCAAAGATGTCAAGCTTGGTTCCAATTGCGCCAGAGCGCGCGGGTTCATGGCACCAACCATTATTTTGCGCACGCGCGTGTGCAAAGGTGGATCATTAAAGACTAGCGAACTGGTGTGATGTTCATATAGCGGCGAATTGATACCAAACTTTGGGCCAAACATTTCCTTTTTGTCAGAGATAAATCGCTTTGTGTCCCTGTAAACTGTATCCAGATCTTCATACCTCGATATTATGAAAGAACCGTCCATCTGCGGGTGCACAGGGGAATCGTCGCGAAGTTTTCTATAAATATCGTAAGGATTGTCGTGAAACCCTTCCGTCGGGTTGGTCAATTCGAATTCCATATAGTCACCCTACATCTGGTTGGGTAAGAAAAGAACGACGGCGGGTACCAGTACAATTAACATCAGACGGAAAATGTCCGATATCCAGAACGGCGTAACGCCCTTGAAAATGGTGCTCGTACTGACGTCACCGACAACCCCTCTAAGGATGAATACATTGAGGCCTACTGGTGGGGTGATCAAGCTTATCTCCGTCACGACAACCACCACAATACCGAACCATACGGGATCATAACCAAGCGAAATGACCAATGGGAAGAATATCGGCACGGTTAGCAAAAGCATCGAGAGGCTTTCAAATACACATCCCAAAACAATGTATATCCCAAGAATCATCAACATGACGACAAATGGGGAAACGTCGTAAGCAGTAACCAGATTAATAAGACCTTCGGGTAATCCTGCAAAGTTCACAAAATTTGAGAAAATCTGCGCCCCAATTAGTACCGCAAACAGTGAAGCCGCGGTATAGGCGGTTTCTTTTAGGGTCACGAAAGTTGATTTGAGCGTCAGCCCACCGCGCGCGAGCGCAATCAGGAAAGCCCCGGTCGCGCCCATTCCGGCGGCTTCGGTTGGCGAGAAAGTTAGATTTAGTGGTTCGAAATCCAGTGCGCCATAGAGACCACCGATGACCAGAAAGAACAGCAATAGCACAGCCCAGACCGAACGAAGCGCTCGAATACGCTCGCCCCAACTGGAGCGTTCGCCGGCAGGTCCGGAATCTGGATTCCGAAACACGGTCCAACGCACGGCAAACAGGTAAAAAAGAATACCGATCGCACCGGGTATGATTCCTGCAATGAACAACTTCCCGATCGAAGTCTCTGTCATAATTCCATAGATAACGAGAATTACCGAGGGTGGAATAAGAATTCCAAGTGTCCCGCCCGCAGCGATAGACGCCGTTGAAAGTGAATCGGAATACCCGTAGCGGCGCATCTCTGGCATTGCGACTTTGGCCATTGTTGCTGCCGTCGCAAGAGAGGATCCGCAAATTGCCGAAAACCCACCACAGGCCGCAACCGTGGCCATTGCGAGACCGCCGCGCATATGTCCCAGAAAGGCGTTGGAAACGGCGTAAAGCTCGCGGCTCAGGCCACCTTTATTTACGAACAGTCCCATCAGAATGAAAAGCGGAATAACCGAAAGCCCATAATCTTGAGCAGTATCAGTAATCTGCCGTCCGACCATGGACATTGCCGCGTTTAAACCGCGCTCGGAAAAAATACTTCCGCCGCGCTCGTAGGCAAACCCAAATGTACCCACCAATCCCATTGCAAAAACTATGGGCAGACGAACAAGTACGAGAACCAGTACAATCATAAAACCGATTAATGCGACCGTCATAGCGAACGCTCCAGAAGTTTAGGCGAAAACAAATATAAAAAGCCTGTGAAGATCATTGAGACCGCTGTGATTGCTGTCGCAAAGGCTATAAACCAGCCGACGAGGTACTGCGGGATTGCTAAGTATTCTGTCACATCTCCATATTCGCGGGTGCGTTCGGCAAGAGCCCAGATACGCAAAATCGGCCAGTACAACATCACACCGCTAGCAAGATGGACCAAACCATCACGTATTCGGGAAATTCGAAAGTGATCGAATATCGGATCAGTAAGATCGACCGCGATTTGTCGTTCGGTCGACGAAATTATTGGAAGAACAGAAAACACTGTGATCGCCATCAAGATTCGCGTCAGTTCTGTAGCCGCTTCGATGGGCGAGTTGAAAACCGACCTCAAAATTACATCGCAAAACGTCATAATCATCAAGACGAACAAGGCCGTCGCGGCAGTGAAAGCGGGGATATGGCTGATTCTATGAATCAACGATAGAAAACGCTCCATTTGCTGCTTCTCCCGGTTAGAAAATGGAACGGGCAATAGAGAACTACTGCCCGTTTTTGGTTAAAAGATCAGTTAGCAGCCATTTCTGCACTGATCATTTCATATGCTTCCTGGGCATCGATACCCGCAGCACTTACTTCTGCAATCACATCGGCTATTACACCCTCGGCGATTTCATTAAACTTAGCGAGATCGGCATCGCTGGCTACGTTAATGGAATTGTCTGCTGCGGCTAAAGTTGCCTCGCGTCCAATCGCATCAATTTCGTCCCAGATCTTGCCCAACTCACGGCTGAGCGGTTCGCCGAACACTTGCTCGTCAAGTGCTGCCTGAAGGTCAGATGGAAGATCTGCGAACGTATCTTCGTTCATGATGAACGCGAAGGAACCACGGTACAAACCGCCTGGAACTTCGAATACATTCTGCGCAACTTCAGTCAACTTGAAGCCCTTACGAGATTCCATCGGCATAACAACGCCGTCAGCTGCGTTTGACGCTAGCGTCTCGTAAACTTTTGGTGCCGGAACCTGAATTCCGGTCGCGCCCAAGGCTGCACCAACGTCACCGCCAACACCACCTGGTATACGAACTTTTAGACCCGCAACCTGATCCAATGATGTGATTTCCTCACCGGAATGAAGTTGAGCCGGACCATGTGTGTGGAGCGCGATCAGTTTAACACCGCGGTGCTCGTCAAGATCACTTAGGATTGCTTCGTGTGTACGCCAGTAAGCAACAGACGCGGCTTCAGCGGAGCCTTCGTAACCCGGAAGTTCGATCAGTTTGGACGCAACAAAACGACCAGGTTGATAACCGTGGAAAATGATCGACGCATCTGCGGCACCATCTTGGACCAGATCCATCTGTGCCGGTGGTGGAGCGATACCCATTTTAAGTTCCGCAGTAACTCGGCCGCCTGTGGCTTCTTCCACCATCTCGGTAAACTTCGGCCACATCATTGCGTTGATGCCGTGCGTGGGCGGTGCCCAGCTGGAAATCACCAGAGTGTATTCAGCAGCAGTTGCCGCAGCACCGGAAAACGCTATCGCTGCGCCCGCCAGAAGTGTTGTCAGTTTAGTAAATTTAGCCATCGTATCCTCCCATAGAAATTGGCTTTAACCCCATTCTTAAGAAAACCTTTCCGCAAGTTTCCAGGAATTAGGAGCTTCATCAGAGACTTTCCGCATAGTAGTTGCGATGGCGTCCCAAGCCATATTATCGGCGTACATCATTGGTCCACCGCGCCAGCGCGGGAACCCGTAGCCGTGTATTTGCACCATATCGATGTCGGACATGCGCTCGGCTATGCCCTCCTCCACGATGCATGCACCCTCATTCACAAGCACAGCCAACATTCGGTCCACGATTTGTTCGTTACTGTAATCTCGCCGTTGAATTCCGTTTGCTGTTGAATACTCTATGATCATATTTTCAACTTCTTCATCTCTGTGCGGTGTGCGACTCCCCTCAACGTAGGAGTACCACCCCTTCCCACTTCGCTGACCAAAGCGGTTCATTTCACAAAGCTGATCCGCGATCTCGATGTATCTTTCGTTGCCGTCACGATTTTTCGCCTGACGCTTACGGGTAGCCCAAGCGATCTGCAAACCTGTCAAATCTTGGAGCTCGTAAGGTCCCATTGGCATCCCGAACCCACGCATCGCCGCATCGATTTGAAATGGCAATGCACCATCAGCAAGCAGGTAGTCTGCTTCACGCCGGTATGCGGCCAGCATTCTATTGCCAATGAATCCGTCGCAAATACCAGACAGAACCGAGACAGTGCGCAAGGGTTTGCCCAACGCAAAGCAAGATGCGAGAACTTCTGGGCTAGTTGCCGGAGTTTTAATGACTTCCAACAGTTTCATAATATGTGCGGGACTAAAGAAATGCAGACCAAGACAACGATTAGGATTCGAAATACCTTCGAAAATATCGCGTGGATCGAGGTACGAAGTATTCGTTGCCAAAATGGTGGAGTCGGATACCACATGATCCAATTTTTTAAACACTTCTGCTTTGATCGCAACGTCCTCGAAAACAGCTTCTATGGCAAGATCAGCGCATTTTGCATCGCTGTAACTGGTCGATGTGCGGAACTTGGCAAGCATCTTACGCATCGCCTGTTCGGTGATTTTCCGACGTTTTAATGCACCATCCAGTAAGCTAACGACACTAGTCTGCGCGAGGTTAGCAGATTCATCGTCACGCTCGATCAGGGTGATGGAAAGCCCTGCAGTAAGCATTCTGGTGGCAATACCAGCCCCCATTAGACCACCGCCAACGACTGTTATTTCTTTGATTTCTCGCGGGGTTGCATCCGATATCGCGGCCGGCTTCGCAGCCGCTCTTTCCGAAAAGAAAGCATGGCGCAAGGCGCGAGATTCTGCCGAATTACGCAATTCAAGATGCAATGCACGCTCGCGAGGTTGCCCTTCGGCGAAAGGAAGTGTTGCCCAATTCAAAGCATCCATATTGTGTTTTGGCGATTGCTGCCCTTTGGCGCGTGAAGTTAATTTCTGAAACTTGTCCACAACAGCAGCATTATCGTATTCAGTGACATCTCTGGCAGTTACCGGCAAAGGTCTCTGCGGCAACGATGCAACAAATTCTCTTGCGGCGTCTTTCAGATTTGCTTCGACAACCAAATCGAGTCCGCCCAGCGCAAGCATGTCGTTTGCCGATAATACTTTCCCTCCACAAGCGACATCTACTGCTGCCTCCATGCCAATCAGTCGTGGTAATCTTTGTGTACCCCCCGCGCCGGGTACGAGACCTACGTTTACTTCGGGCAATCCGAACACGGTATTAGCTGTAGAAATCCGCCAAGCACATGCCATTGCAATTTCGAAACCGCCGCCCAACACACTACCGTGCATAAGAGCGATTACTGGTGTCACACTATCTTCGATTGCTTGAACCACGTCCGGTAAATGTGGCGACTCGGGAGGTGAGTCAAATTCCGACATATCTCCACCGGCAACAAACGTTTTTCCCTCGCAGAAGAGTACCGCAACTTTACAGTTTTCGAGCCGCCCAAGCGTCAGTTCGAGCCCGCGACGCACAGCATTCGAGGTTGCATTAACAGGAGGGTTGTTGATGCAAATCCAAGCTATGTCACCTTCGTTGCAGACAGACACCGGCGCATGTTGCATCATATCAAAGTGGGCCTAATTCCAGATTCATTGTTTGAACTATTTATTGACCAACCGTCCGGTTTATGCAAGTCTTTGTCGAAATAAAACATCATACGAGGCTGCGATGGGCGATACGATCCTTACCCAAACCCATGATAACTGGGTCGAAATTACGCTTAATCGTCCAGACAAACTAAATAGCTTCAATGAAGAAATGCACCTTCTTTTGCGTTCGGAGCTTGAAAGCGCCCGAGATAAAGGGGTACGAGGAGTTCTAATCACGGGTGCAGGTCGTGGTTTTTGTGCAGGACAGGATCTCTCGGACCGCGACCCGTTAAAAATGACCTCTGCACCCGATTTGAGTCAAACGATCACCAACTTTTACAATCCGCTGGTTCGGCTAATTAGATCATTAAAGTTTCCGGTGGTTTGTGCTGTAAACGGTGTTGCTGCCGGTGCCGGAGCCAACATCGCACTTGCCTGCGACATAGTTATAGCTGCTGAAAGCGCGAAGTTTATTCAGTCATTTGCCAGAGTAGGCCTTGTGCCAGATGCAGGTGGTACTTGGATTTTGCCACATCTAATTGGTGAGGCGCGCGCAAAAGCTATCACACTTACTGCGGAACCGGTGAGTTCCGCAAGTGCAGCCGACTGGGGAATGATTTGGAAATCTTTGCCAGACGATCAATTGCTTGAAGAAGCGCGAAACCTGACTGCCTCACTGGCGAACGGCCCCACCATTGGGCTTGGCCACACCAAAATGGCAATTCAGACGTCGAATTCAAATACTTTTGACAATCAGCTCGATCTCGAAGCGGAGTATCAAAAGAAATGTGGTGAATCTTCAGATTACCAGGAGGGCGTAACAGCCTTTCTCGAAAAGCGCCCATCAAATTTTACCGGCGGGAAACTATGAACTTATCCCCCAAAGAACGTGCCGAAAAATCTGCCGAGGCAATGTGGTCAAACGACAAAGCCTCTTTATGGTTGGGTATGGAACTTGTTGAAGTGGATGAAGGCCGCGCAGTCATAAGTATGGTCGTTGCTCCACACCATTCAAATGGCCACGGGATGTGTCATGGAGGCATTACTTTCGCATTGGCAGATAGTGCATTTGCATTTGCATGCAACAGCCGAAACCTGTCGGCCGTCGCACAACACAATGTTATAAGCTACACGGCAGCAGCAAAAATCGGAGAACGTTTAACTGCAACCGCGACTGAAGTGAGCGTCAATGGCCGAAATGGAATATATGACGTCAAAGTCACAAATCCCGAAGGCCTGACAGTTGCCGAGTTCCGTGGGTTCTCGCTCATAATCAATGGTCAACACTTTCAAGAATAAGCAAGACGTGGGAAAAGTATGAAAAATTTGTCACCAAAACCATCCGACCTAGAACCAATCGAAATCGCTTCGCGTGATGAAATTCAGGCATTGCAACTCGAGCGGCTGAAATGGTCGTTACGGCACGCCTATGAAAATGTGCCTATGTACCGACAACGGTTTGACGAAAAAGGTGTGCATCCGGACGATCTGAAAACTCTTGCGGATCTAGCGAAGTTCCCGTTTACCGTTAAAAATGATTTGCGCGACAACTATCCGTTCGGATTGTTTGCGGTTCCGCGTGAACAAATCGTCAGAATTCATGCCTCCTCGGGAACGACAGGGAAAGCTACTGTTGTTGGCTACACCAAAGGGGACACCGAAGTTTTTGCCAACATGGTGGCCCGCAGCTTACGTGCCTCGGGCACACGTGCGGGTGACATTGTCCACAACGCTTATGGATATGGCTTGTTCACAGGCGGTCTTGGCGCCCATTATGGCATTGAGCGCCTCGGTGCGACTGTTGTGCCTGTGTCTGGTGGCATGACGGCACGGCAAGTTACGTTGATCGAGGACTTCAAGCCGCATACCATCATGGTCACACCATCGTATATGTTGAACATTCTGGAGCAGTTTCACAAAGTCGGTCTGGATCCGCGCGAAAGCTCGCTGCAAGTAGGTATTTTCGGGGCCGAACCCTGGACAAATGCCATGCGCAAAGAAGTTGAAGATGCGTTCGATATGCATGCCGTAGACATCTATGGCCTCAGCGAGATCATGGGCCCGGGTGTCGCCAATGAATGTGTTGAAACCAAAGACGGATTGCACATTTGGGAAGATCATTTTTATCCCGAAATCATCAACCCTGAAACCGGCGAACCGGTTGAAGACGGCGAAATGGGCGAGCTCGTATTCACCACGTTGACCAAAGAAGGTCTGCCAATGATCCGCTACAGAACTCGCGACCTTACGCGTCTGTTGCCGGGTACAGCGCGATCAATGCGTCGCATGGAAAAAATTACAGGCCGCTCCGACGACATGATTATCCTTCGCGGCGTTAACGTGTTCCCGACACAGATCGAAGAGCAAGTTTTGGCGACAGGTGGACTTGCCCCACACTTTCAGATCGAACTTTACAGGTCTGGTCATATGGATGCGATGCGCGTACATGTCGAAGCTGGCCTAGGCGCAGCTGATGAATTAAGCAAAAAAGCAGCGGCGCGGATGCTTTCTAAGCGCATCAAGGACACTGTAGGAATTTCTACCGAGATTAATGTTGGTGACCCAGACAGCATTGAGCGTTCGGAAGGCAAAGCGAAACGTGTTATAGATAACCGACCGAAGGAATAACCGTGGCACGAACTATTGCTAAAGATCATAGCCAAAAACGCCGCCAAATTCTCACGACTGCGGCTCAGGTATTTGCAGAGACGGGTTTTGACCGCACATCAATGAATCAGCTCTCAAAAGCATGCCATATCTCCAAAGCGAACATTTATCATTATTATGATAGCAAAGACGCCATTTTGTATGACCTGCTGGAAACCTATCTGCGCGGGTTACAGGGCCGTCTAGCTCTGGTTGACGGGAAAGATCTTTCACCCGAGGACCAATTGCGCGAGCTCGTAAAGGAGGTTTTGATGGCTTACCACGGAGCCGACAACGAACATCGTGTGCAGGCGACCGGTATTCCGCTCCTTCCACCAGAACAGCAAAAGGTATTGCGGGGATATCAACGCGATATGATTGAGCAGATGTCAAACGTGGTGAAAAATATCTCTCCAGACAAGTTTAAAGCCGACCAAACAGATTTATTCCAAACGACGATGTCAATATTTGGGATGCTCAACTGGTTCTACATGTGGAATCGTGACGAAACCGAGGAAGCACGGCTATCTTACGCCAAGAAAGTTGCGGACATTGTGCTGAATGGCATCCGAGATTAGTGCAGGTACCCCCCGATCGGCGGGGGTAGACCAAGCTAGGTTTAAACCCGCTTCCTCGACAAGTTCGGTCGCGATTTTCTGCCATTTCGCCAACAAATCCGCGTTGCTCGCGTGTCGTAAGCCAAACGCTAATTGCGCGCTCAGACGCGATGAATCGGCCGAGCCGAAACTGTCCGCAACACGGGGCCACCAATAATCTACTGAAGCTCTCGCCGCGTCTTTGTTCTTTGAATCAGTTAGAATTTTTTGAAGCCCTTCGATACCTAATTCGGTGTGGTGTTTTTCAACAGGTTGGATATCGCGGAATATCTCGGTAGTACATTATCCGGAGACGTAAGTGCTCCCCCGTCAGCCTAATAACGTTCCACGGACATTTGATCAGCCATCAAATTCACCTATTGATCATAATCAACAACAACTTTGTCGGTCAGTGGATAGCATTGGCATGTCAAAACATACCCTTGAGAAACTTCGTAATCTTCAAGCGCGTGGTTCGCTACCATCTCAACTTCGCCTTCCAATACCTTAGCGCGGCAGGTCGAACATACTCCGGCTTTGCATGCAAAAGGCGCATCGAGGTCATTTTTGATTGCGGCTTCCAGCAGCGTCAAATCGTTTTTTGGCATAGTAAACACTCGGGATGATCCATCAATCATAACCGTCGCTTCAGTCGAATTTTCCGAGCTTGCAGCATTTATGGACACTACTTTACGTCTTGCCCGACCTGGCTGTCCGCTTGCAAACAATTCAAACTTGATCTGCTTATCGGACAGGCCATGCCTCTTTAGAGATTTCGAGATCGCCAACATCATTGGTTCGGGGCCGCATATATACGCTGTGTCCACGGAACTTATATCAACCCAGTGTTTAAACAGCTGTGTGCATTTTTGGTCGTCTATCCTGCCTGTAAACAAATCAATATCCTGGCCGTCGGTTTCCAGAATATGGATCACCGTCAATCGGTTGAGATAATTGTTTTTCAGGTCTTCCAGTTCTTCTCGAAACATGATGCTACTGACACCACGATTGGCATAGATTAACGTGAATTCGGAATTTGGTTCACGTTGAAGCACAGTTTTAAGGATTGAAAGAACCGGTGTAATCCCCGAGCCACCCGCGAACCCAAGATAACTTTTCGCTTCGCTTTCCCCGAGAGGTGTATGGAAGCTGCCCATAGGTGGCATCGCTTCCAATTGATCGCCAACTTTCAGGTTGTCGTTCGCCCAAGTCGAGAATGCCCCGCCGTCGACAAGCTTGATACCAACCTGAAGCAACCCGTCGTCCTTGCCCGCACAAATCGAGTACGAGCGGCGCAGTTCCTGCCCATCGAAATCTCGGCGGAAGGTCAGATATTGCCCTTGGATGAAGTCAAAATTTTCAGTCTCGTTCTCCTCGGGTGTTAGGGTCAAGACAACTGCGTCACGTGTGGTTTTATGCACGTCTGTGACTGTAAGAGTGTGGAAACGGTTCATGCCATTCCTTCCTAAATACACTTGAAGTAATCGAATGGTTCTAGACAACTCTGGCAGCGCCATTGCGCTTTACATGGTGTCGATCCAAATTGGCTAATCCGAAATAGATCGGTCCCCCCGCAGCGGGGGCATTTTGCAGGCCCACCCGCGGTTTGCGGCGGGGCTATCCCATATTCTTCGAGCTTGATGCACCCCTTGTCACTCAGCCATTCGGTGTTCCATGCTGGTGAAAGCTGGCGTCTCAACTCAAGCTTTTCGATACCCTGAGCCTTCAAGGCAGTTTCAATGTCCAGATTGATAATGCTTGTTGCTGGGCATCCTGAGTAAGTGGGAGTTACTTTGACAACCAACACGTCGGTTTCCCAGAAAACATCTCGAATTACGCCCAAATCCACTAGTGAGATAACAGGTATCTCGGGATCCGGGACGGCATCGAGCCACTCCCATATCTGATCTATTGAGGGCTTCATGGTATTCTCTACCATGAAGCCGCCGGATATGCGCGCTGCAAGAATTGCATGTCTGCTAGGATAAACCCAAGGTGCTCGGTATGAGTTCCGGTTTTACCGCCTTTATGCGCGAATTTAGTGCTCGGAATTTGCAGAGTTGCACTCTTTAACACACCGCCGACCAGTTCATCCCAGTCTGGCTTCAATGATGCAGCATCAGGTGCAATGCCATCTTGTGCCAAAACTTCGTCTGCTTCGTCCCCCAAGAACATCTCGCCGGTGTATGGCCAAAGATCATCTAATGCTTCTTGCATCCTGTTGTGGCTTTCAACAGTTCCGTCCCCGAGCCCGACCACAGTACCGGCGGAGCGCTCCAACTGATACGCAACTTCCTTCGAAGCTTTCTCGGCAATTTCCGCAATCTGCGTATCTGAAGATGAAAGCAGTTTACTTAACAACACGCTTTGCCACGCATCGAAAAGAAATTGCCGCATCATTGTTTTTCCGAAATCGCCGTTCGGGCGTTCTAGCATCAAAAGGTTACGAAAATCCCAAACGTCACGCAGATAAGCTAGGTTGTCAGCCGTCCGGCCTTCGCCCTCAACTTCACCTGCGAATCCAAGCCACAGCTGTGTTTGACCGATGAGGTCCAGCGCCGTATTTGCTAGAGCAATGTCTTCCTCTAAAACCGGCGCATGCCCACACCACTCGGAAATCCGATGGCTAAGAACAAGGGTGTTATCGCCCAATCGCAAAAGGAATTGGAAAAGAGCCTCATCGCGAGTCATTACATCGCCCCCACTTCCTCGGGAATGTCAAAGAATGTCGGATGGCGATAAACTTTTGAATTGGATGGTTCGTAGAGCGGACCTTTGTCACTAGGGGATGACGCGGAAATATTCTTTGCTTCTACCACCCAGATGCTGATGCCTTCATTGCGACGCGTATACACATCCCGCGCGTTCTTGATCGCCATCTCCGCATCCGGCGCGTGTAGGCTGCCGACATGACGGTGTGACATACCATGCTGACCACGGATAAATACTTCCCATAGGGGCCATTCGTTAGACATTTGAGTATCCTCCTTAATCGGCCGCGACTTTTGCGGTTTTTTTTCTAGCATGGGCTAACAATCCGTCACGAACCCACTCGCCATCTTCCCAAGCCTTCACCCGAGCAGCGAGCCGTTCTTTATTGCATGGACCGTTACCTTTAATGACGGCGAAGAATTCCTCCCAATCGGGTTCAGAATAGTCATATCCACCTTTTCCTTCGTTCCATTTGACGTTTGCGTCGGGACAGCTAAGGCCGAGATATTCGATCTGGGGCATCGTCTGATCTACGAATTTCTGTCGAAGTTCGTCGTTTGTGTTGATCTTGATTTTCCAGGCCATAGATTGCGCCGAATGGACGGAGTCTTTGTCCGACGGGCCAAACATCATAAGTGATGGATACCAGAAACGATTTAACGCATCCTGCGCCATTGCTTTTTGGGCTGATGTTCCGGCGCTCATCTTCATCATGATGTCATAGCCTTGACGCTGATGAAAACTTTCTTCTTTGCAAATTCGGATCATTGCTCGTGAGTAAGGACCATAAGATGTCCGCTGTAGCGGCACCTGATTCATGATAGCGGCACCGTCGACAAGCCACCCAACTGCCCCTATATCTGCCCAGTTCAGAGTTGGATAGTTGAAAATCGACGAGTACTTCATACGGCCGTTGTGTAGTTCTTCCAGCAATTCATCACGGCTAACGCCTAAGGTTTCTGCTGCACAATACAGGTACAAACCATGACCCGCCTCGTCCTGAACCTTAGCG